>Ga0209040_10000150_pt1 | contig 46129 bp, 43 predicted proteins | sample BogFormECP12_OM3_FD_188240 | JGI IMG/M metagenome (GOLD analysis project Ga0209040, IMG submission 188240) | Bog forest soil microbial communities from Calvert Island, British Columbia, Canada - ECP12_OM3 (SPAdes) (version 2) | ecosystem: Environmental > Aquatic > Freshwater > Wetlands > Bog ... | reverse complement strand
TGGATGTACTGCTCGTACTGCAGATGGCGCTGCAAGCGCCAATAAGGATGCGCCCGCTTGTTGTACCAGCTCTCGCTGTCCACGCTGTCCACGCAATAGATCTGGAGCTGACCGTACTCCAGGCGGTCGCCGACCGCGGCAATCATCTTGTTGTCTTCGTACTCAAAGAAGCGTCCCATCGAGGTTGGGAACACCAGGACCTTCGGGCCATCGTGGCCGAAGACCAGCATGTCCATGTCGCGTTGCAGGTCTTTCGACCACCAGCGGTGATATTCGCGATTCAAGTTAGCTATGCCTTTCCGTTGCAGGAATTGGAGGTTTGATAATCTAAGGAGCCATCATTCTACAGAAAGTCCGGGCAATCGATCATAGCTGACTACTGCATGCCGGTTTCGGCCCAGATGAATCCTACGAATATCTCAGCCTCAAGCCCGCTTAACGCCCGTCTGCGGATGCACCAGCAGTTTGCCTCCAAAGTCGAAGACCAGAAACACGACATCATCGTTTACCTGCCGCCGATCTACGACGCGCAGCCCGACCGGCACTATCCGGTTCTGTTTATGCAGGACGGCCAGAATCTGTTCGACTCCGAGACGTCGTTCATCAAGGGAAATTACTGGCGCCTAGGCGAGACCGCGGATGAATTGATCCTGTCCGGCCAGATCGAGCCGCTGCTCATCGTCGGGATCTATAACACCGGACCGTACCGCATTAATGAGTACACGCCTGTCGAGGACAACCGGCTGGGCGGTGGCCGTGCTGACGCCTACGGCCAGATGATGGTGGAAGAGTTGAAGCCGTTCATTGAACGCACCTACCGCGCGCTGCCCGGCGCTGGGAACTGGGGCATGGGCGGGTCGTCCCTGGGCGGATTGGTCACCCTCTACCTCGGGCTGCGCTACACCTGGGTCTTCAGCAAGCTCGCGGTGATGTCGCCTTCGGTCTGGTGGCGAGGCCGCGCCATCCTCACGACGGTTGGCCAGATCCAAAGGAAGCCTGACCTGAAGATCTGGCTCGACGTCGGCACGCGCGAAGGCCGGCGAACGCTGCCCGACGTGCGTGCACTGAAAAAGGCCCTCATCGCCAGAGGATGGAAGCGCGGCAAGGACCTCGCTTACATGGAGGCGAAGGGCGGCGAGCATTCCGAGTGGGCATGGGCGGAACGCGTCGCGCCCATGCTGAAGTTTCTTTACCCGCCGCGGTAATAGTCGTCCAGCCTGTCCACGGTCACATCGAGCCGTGATGGCCGCACTAGCGTCGTTATTGCCGCGTTCGCTAGAGTGGTGATTGAGGACGAGGAATTCGTGTGTTCGGAAAAGCGCCCCTAGTGCGTGTCATCCTGAGTGAGAAGCGTAGCGACGAGTCGAAGGACTTCTATTCCCGGTTCCGATCCGTTCCGTTCGCCCGCGGTGGAGCACATAAATGAAGAGACCTAAGTTATTGCGGCTCTATTGGATACTTATAAGTATTGTTGAATCAACAACTTATAATGTAAACTATATGTAAGTGGTTGAAATAAAAGAACCGGTAGAGGGGGTATACCCCCGGAAACAGAGAACGAGCGACCAAATTATGACCTTAGCTATCGCCGCCAACGAACCAGCCATTACCAAGCGCCTTCAGGCGCTGGAGAGGCTCATCGGCAACACGCCGTTACTCGCCATCGAGTACGAGACGCGCGGCCGCAAGCGCACCATCTACGCCAAGAGCGAGCAGATGAGCTTTACCGGCAGCATCAAGGACCGGATGGCGCTGCACATCCTCCGCCAGGCTTATGCCCATGGCCTCGTTCACCCCGGCGACACCATCGTCGAGGCTACCAGCGGAAACACCGGCATCGCGTTCGCCGCCATCGGTCGCGCGCTGGGGCATCCGGTTACCATCTTCATGCCCAACTGGATGAGTCGCGAGCGCATGGACCTCATCCACAGTCTTGGCGCGCACATTGTTCCGGTTACGAAGGCCCAAGGTGGCTTCCTGGGCAGCATCCGCCTCGCGGAGGATCTGGCAGCGCAGCGCGATGACGTGTTTCTTCCGCGCCAATTTTCGAACACAGCGAACGTCGAAGCCCACGAGCAGACCACGGGACCGGAGCTTTACTGGCAGCTAAAGTACGAAGGGTTGTGCGCGGACGCCTTTGTCGCCGGAGTAGGCACGGGCGGTACTGTGATGGGAGTTGGACGATTTCTGAAGCGGACGACTCCCACGACCAAGGTCTATCCCATGGAGCCTGCGGAGTCTCCCACACTTTCGACCGGTTGCAAAATTGGCGCGCACCGCATCCAGGGCATCTCGGACGAGTTCGTCCCCGACATTCTGCAGTTGCGAGAACTGGAGCCGGCGGTCAGTGTCAGCGACGGCGACTCCATCCTGATGGCGCAAAAATTGGCGAGCGAGCTCGGCCTCGCCGTGGGAATCAGCTCGGGAGCGAACTTCCTTGCAGCGCTGAAGGTGCAGGACAAATTGGGGGATGACGCAATTGTTGCTACGGTGTTCGCCGACGACAACAAGAAATACCTCAGTACCGATCTTCTGCGCGAGGAGCCGGTGAAGTCTCACTACCTCGCGCCGGAGATCAGGCTGACCGCGTTCCGTGCGCTCAGTCGCGTCTGCCGTGCCTGCACTGCGGTGAGGGAATGAAGTCCATCCCTTACAATCGTGTCCGGCGGCATGGAGCGTACTGACGTATGGCGGCCATGAAAGGCTCGGTCCTCGGGGTCATCCTGCACGATATCTGCGAAGAGATCAGGCTGGAGGAATTGCGCGAAATCCTGGGCGCAAAGCGGGTTGAGCCCGGCTTCAAGCACGCCACTCCAGAATACGTCCGCTTTGAGAATCTGCCGGTGGTAGAGCGCCTTGGGCCCGTTGTGTTAGCCGGAGGAGAAACGCTCAGTCCGCAAGTTAAGTATTACGATTACGGCGTTGTTAGCGTCGTTCTGGAGTTGAGTTTCGAAGCCGACTGGGAGGAGTTGATCCAGTTAGCGGCGCGCTGGGTCCCCAACGCTGAGTTGGAGCGGCAGGCGCAGCAAATCATTCGTGGGCGCTTGGACCGCATTGCTCCCGCAATCGGGCGCCTCTACAACGACTGGCTTAGCGAGGACTACTACATCTTCCTGCTGAGCGGCGTTCCCGGCCGTCCCCACGGTGATGCGTTGCTGGCAGAACACGGCCCGCAAATCGCGCAGATGCTGCGGGGCGAGCAAGTGCCGCTGGCGCGTAGCGAAAACGATGACGTTATTCAAGCCAGCCTTTCGTACTATCCCAATGATCTGGTGGTCGTCGGATGGAACGCTGCCTTGGTTTACGACGGACCGTTAGGCGCCGGAACATCGGTGCAGATTCTTGAGTACGCCAACTCGCAATTGCTGGAATTTCGCCATTATGACGAGCTGCTCACCCGCGAGTTGGCCGGCGTCTATCGCTCGCTCAAGCATCGCGCCGGTTTGTGGCGTCGCTGGCGGATGCGCGCCGAGGCCTCGCGGCTGAATAGCGTGACCGTCGAGGTCACGGAACTTGTCGAGCGCGCCGACAACGCCATCAAGTTTGTCAGCGACATGTTTTCTGCGCGCCTATATCGCCTTGCCGCCGCCAAGGTAGGCGTTCCTGAATATAAGGACCTGGTGAACGAGAAGCTTCACACCGCTGAAGGGCTTTATCGCGCCCTTATTGACGAGTTCCATCAAAGTCGCGGCTTCATCCTGGAGCTAATGGTGGTGATCATCTTGGTCATCGAACTGGTGTATCTGTTTCGGGGGAAATACTAAACCGAGAGGACGCGATTGCGCCTGTTACAATCAACCTTCAGGCAGTTTCTCGCCTTCTCTCATCCATGAAATGCCCGTTTTGCGGCTTTGAGAACGACAAAGTGGTGGATTCGCGCGAAAGCAAGGAAGGCGAATCGATCCGCCGCCGTCGCGAATGCCTGAAGTGCGAGAAGCGTTTTACCACCTACGAGCGGATCGACGAGATTCCTTACATGGTGGTGAAGAAAGACGGCCGTCGCGAGAAATTCGAGCGGCAAAAGGTACTGAACGGACTGCTGCGCGCTTGCGAAAAGCGGCCCGTCTCGATGAGTAAGCTGGAGCAGATCGTCAACGACGCCGAAGGATTCGTCGTGGATTCGCCCGACCGCGAGCGCAAGACCAGCGAAGTCGGCGAGCTGATCATGAACCGCCTGAAGCGCATCGATAAGGTCGCCTATGTGCGGTTTGCCTCGGTTTACCTCGACTTCAAGGACGTGCGCGAGTTCATGGCCGAATTGAAAGAACTGCTCGACACCAAGGAAGGCACATCGGCCAAAGCCAAGTCCGGAGACTGATTCCGGCAGTCGCCGGGAGGCGACTCCGGCAGTAGAAGAGAGCGAATGGTACATACCGTAACGTTAATTCCGGGCGATGGGATCGGACCTGAGGTCGTAAACGCGACTGTCCGCATCTTGGAGGCGACCGATGTCAAGTTTGAGTGGGAATCCTTTGCGGCCGGCGCAGAGGCGTATGAAAAATATCACGAATACATCCCCAAGGAACTTACGACCTCGATCGAGCGGACCCACCTCGGCCTGAAGGGGCCGGTAACCACGCCGATCGGAGGCGGCTTCTCCAGCATCAACGTCGCGCTGCGCAAGCAATTTGAGCTGTTCGCCAACTTCCGCCCCATCATCAATCTTCCCGGCGTTCCCACCCGCTACCCGGGCGTTGACCTCATCGTCATTCGGGAAAATACCGAAGGCCTGTATTCGGGCATCGAGCACGAGGTTGTGCCCGGTGTGGTTGAGAGCCTGAAGATCATCACCGAGAAGGCCTCCACCCGCATCGCGCGCTTCGCCTTTGAATATGCGCGCCGCTTCAAGCGTAAGAAGATCCACGCCATTCACAAAGCCAACATCATGAAGCTGTCGGATGGGCTGTTTATCCGCTGCTCGCGCAACGTCTCCAGGGAATATCCCGAGATCACCTACGGCGAGCACATTGTCGACAACACCTGCATGCAGTTGGTGATGAATCCCTATCAATACGACATGCTGTTGCTGGAGAACCTCTACGGCGACATCATCTCTGACTTGTGCTCGGCGTTCGTGGGCGGCTTAGGACTGGTTCCGGGCGCGAACTTCGGACACGAGTGCGCCATCTTCGAAGCCGTGCACGGCTCGGCGCCCGACATCGCCGGCAAAGATATGGCCAATCCGACGGCGGTGCTGCGCTCGGGCATTCTGATGCTGCGCCACCTCGGGGAGGAGAATGCGGCCAACCACATTGACGCTGCGCTGGCCCACGTTTACACCGAGAAGAAGCACATTACCCGCGACGTTGGCGGCACTGGCGGCACCACCGAATTTGCTGATGCCGTGATCGAGGCCCTGCACAGCGTTCCCATGCCCAAGCCGCAACTGCAGGAAGTGGAGCTGTAGGCTGACCGTGGCCATCGTCTCGCCGCCTTTTGCTACAATACCGCTACGAACGCCGCGTGAGGGTAAGGCGTTCGCCGCTGATTTCGGGTGCATACCTATTTAACTCGTTTACCGACATCGCCCCGCAAGCGACCCAGTCGATTTGCGCGGACGCAACGTTGATGGGAGTTTCGTCTGACGTCGCGAACCATACCTTATAACCCGGCCTACCATCGCTTCGCCGTCTTCGTTGCCGGGGCTACATTCATCCTGATCGTTGCCGGCGCGCTCGTCACCAGCAATGATGCCGGCTTATCGGTTCCGGACTGGCCGACTTCCTTTGGCTCGCTTTACAAAATTCCTCCCATGGTTGGCGGCGTGAAGTACGAGCACAGTCACCGCATGATTGCCGAGTTTATCGGTCTGCTGATCATTGTCATGGCGGTTTGGACCCAGCGCGTCGAGCAGCGCAAGTGGATGCGTGTGCTCGGGTGGATGGCTCTAGCGGCGGTCGTCGGCCAGGGCATCCTCGGCGGCATCACGGTGCTAAATCTATTGCCGTGGTCCATTTCTACGGCGCATGCCACGCTGGGACAGATGATCTTTTGCCTGGTGATCGCGATGGCGTTGTTTACCAGTCGCACCTGGCTACAGGAGCAAGAGCCAAGCGCAGAACAGGACCTTTGGCCCAGCACGCCAACTCTCACCGCCCTGGCAGCAGCCTGCGTCTGGGTGCAATTAATACTGGGCGCGGCGTTTCGCCATTCCGGCATGAAGCTTGTGCCGCATCTCGTCGGTGCCTGCGTTGTGACCGCGTTGTTATGCTGGACGATCGTTCGCCTGCTGACGCGCTACGGCGGTGTGGCCCACCTGCGCCGGCCCGCACAGCTCCTGTTGACGCTATTGATGGTCCAGCTTGGATTGGGGTTCGCCTCCTATCTCACCCGGCTGCAATGGCTGGTGGATCCGCCTCAGCCGACCACCGGCATCGTCATCAGCACCGTTTCGCACGTGGCATGTGGAGCATTAGTGCTGGCGGTGAGTGTGGTGCTCGCTATACAATCACGCCGCATGATTAACATTCACGTTCCGGCAACCGCGGCACACACCGCGCCGCGAAAGGCCGTTACCGCATGAGCAGCGCCAGTCAGCCGCTCGCCGTTCCCCGGGTTGGTATAGCCTCGCTAGCCCGGGATTACTCCGTGCTCATTAAAGCGCGCGTTACCACGCTGATCGTGATGACAGCATGGGCGGGCGCATATTTCGCCGCGGCCAAGTCCGGCGTGCCGTTGCTCTCGTGGACGCTGCTGCACGCGCTCGTTGGCATCGGGCTGGTCAGCGGAGGCACGGCTGCCATCAATGAAGTCGTGGAGCGCGACGTGGACGCCCTGATGCGCCGCACCGCGCAGCGCCCTCTGGTCACCGGCAGTATGAGCCTGCTGCACGCATCCATCGTCGCCTTCGGGATGACCATCGGCGGCGTGCTGTACCTCGGACTCACGACCAACTGGCTGACGGCTGCGCTGGCAGCGCTCACGTCCTTTACCTATCTCCTGATTTACACCCCGATGAAGCGCGTGCACCCTATCTGCACGTTCCTCGGCGCATTCCCCGGAGCCATGCCTCCGGTGCTGGGCTGGACGGCAATTCGCGGCCGCCTCGACGCGGAGACGCTGGTGCTGTTCGCCATTCTGTTCTTCTGGCAGTTCCCGCACTTCCATTCCATTGCATGGCTCTATCGCGAGGACTATGAAAACGCGCGCATCCGCATGTTGCCGGTAGTGGAAAGCGACGGTCGCTCTACGGCGTTGGCCATTGTGATGTATGCGCTGGCGTTGGTTCCGGTGTCACTCGCGCCCACGCTGATGCACATGTCGGGCTGGATGTACTTCGGCGGGGCGCTGCTGCTCGGTGCCGGCATGTTCTGGTTCAGCTTGCGTATGTGGACTATGAAGCTTGTGCCCAGCGCGTTGGCCTCGAAGGCGCGCGCGCGCCACGTTCTGCAAGCCTCAGTCATCTACCTTCCCCTACTGTTCGCGTTGATGATGCTCAATCGCGCGGCGTAGTAAACTTGAGTGTGGCCTCCCAGACGTCAGTTTCCGATACGGCAAACAGTTCCGTAGCGTACAAACCTGCCGCGGCGGTTCCGGCGCCTGTCATTCAATTACAAGATTTGCGACATCAGTATGGAGATCGCGTAGCGCTCGCTGGTGTCTCTTTGGACGTGCGGCCCGCCGAGATCTTTGGACTACTCGGCCCCAACGGCAGCGGCAAGACAACGACCTTCCGCATTCTTTCTACCTTGATGCTGCCCTCGGGCGGGCGCGCGCTCATCATGGGCCACGACATCGCGCGCGAGCCCGCTCTGGTGCGGCGCAACATCGGCGTGGTCTTCCAGGCACAGAGTATCGACATCAAGCTGTCGGCGGAAGAAAACCTGATGCTGGTTGGTCACATCTATGGCCTGCGCGGCGCCGGGCTCAAGAAGCGCGTCGGCGAAATGCTCAGCCGCGTCGGTCTCGCCGATCGCGCCAAAGAGAAAGCCGAGACATTCTCCGGCGGCATGCAGCGGCGGCTCGAACTGGCCAAGGGACTACTGCACCATCCTTCTGTGTTGTTACTCGACGAACCGACCACGGGACTTGATCCCGGCGCGCGCCGCGACCTTTGGCAGTATCTTCAGATGCTGCGCGACGAAGAACGCGTGACTGTGCTCATCACCACGCACTTGATGGAGGAGGCCGAGCGCTGCGACCGTCTGGCGATTTACGCGAACGGGAGCGTCGTCGCCTTGGGCACGCCGACGGAACTCAAAAGCGAAATCGGCGGCGATGTCATATTGTTGGAAACAGAGCAGCCTGACTCGCTGACGCAGCGCATCGAACAGCGCTTCGGATTAAAGCCAACGGTGATGGATGGTCATGTGCGGCTGGAGATTGAGAGCGGACATCGTTTCGTGACCGATGTGGTTGAGGCATTTCCCGGTGAGATTCAGGGCGTTTCTGTGCACAAACCGAGTTTGGAGGATGTCTTCATTCGCCGGACAGGGCACCGCTTCTGGACGGAAGAGAATGCCGAGGCTGAGTGATTTACCACAGAGACACAGAGGCACAGAGGCACAGAGTTCTTGAATTGTGGAAGCATGAGATTCCAAGAAATGCGAGCGAGCCACTACGAGTCAGCAAAACGAACCGTGCATCGCAGACTTGAACCAATCCGCGTTTATCCGTGGAAATCCACGGTTGATTTTCGTTCCGTAAATCTCTGTGTCTCTGTGGTTAGTGACTGACAACTGACCAATGTCTACTCATACCCAAGCTCTTCCCGTCGCCCCCACAAACGCAGGCATATTCCTGCCTGCCTTCTCATTATGGTGGCGTGAGATTGTGCGCTTCTACCGGCAGCGCGCGCGCGTGGTTGGCGTCATTGCCTCGCCGCTGCTGTTCTGGATCGTGATTGGCTCGGGTTTTGGAAGCTCTTTTCGTTCCGGCGGGGCAGGCGGACAGCACTATCTCGACTACTTCTTTCCCGGCGCCTTGACGATGATCGTACTGTTCACCGCGATCTTCACTATGATGTCGGTGATTGAAGACCGCAAAGAGGGCTTCCTGCTGTCAGTACTGGTCGCGCCGGTGAGCCGTTCGGTCATCGTGCTGGGCAAGGTGCTCGGCGGAGCGACGCTGGCCACGCTGCAAGGTCTCATCTTCCTGGTCTTCGCTCCGGCGCTGGGCGTCCACTTCACCTTCGCCAGCTTCGGGCTGACCGTGCTGGTGGTATTTCTGATGGCGTTTTCGCTGACCGCCCTGGGCTTCATCATCGCCTGGCCCATGGATTCCACGCAGGCCTTCCACGCCATCATCAACCTGTTTCTGATTCCGTTGTGGCTGCTTTCGGGATCGCTGTTTCCGCTCGCGGGCGCGTCCATGTGGCTGCGCGCGGTCATGCTGATCAACCCGCTGACTTACGGGACCGAGGCTTTGCGCTCGCTGCTGTTTCCGGGATCGACTTCCACCGGCTTTTCGCTGACCGCCAACTTCGCGGTGCTCGCTCTGTTTACGCTGGTGATGTTCGCGCTCTCATTCCTGGTCGCCAAACGCCGCACGACCAAGCCCGCAGCCTGATGCAAGTGAATCCTCTGTTCTTTCCGGCGCTGAATGCCGTTCTCAACGGCACCAGCGCTGTTTTGATCGGCGCGGGACTGTACTTCATCAAGAGCCACCGCATACAAGCCCACAAGCGGATGATGCTTTCTGCCTTCGTCACCTCGTGTCTGTTCCTGACTTCGTATCTCTATTACCACCTCGTTCTGCGGGCCGGCGTCACGCGCTTTCGTGGCGAGGGACTCTCGCGGCCGATATACTTCACCATCCTCATTTCGCACACGATTCTCGCCTTTGTGGTGGTGCCGTTTGTCCTGGTCACGCTGGCGCGCGCGCTTAAGGGCCGCATCGCCCGCCACAAGGCCATCGCCCCGTACACCTTCGGCATCTGGATGTACGTATCGGTCACGGGTGTGATCATCTACCTTATGCTGTACAAACTTTAGGCCGTTGGCTGCGGCTGGAGACCTTCTGCTATATTGAGCTTTCATCCCACGTCGTGGCAGGCAGGAAAGAGGCACCTATGGCTAAGAGCGTCAACAAAGTCATTTTGATCGGTAATCTCGGCAAGGATCCCGAAGTCAAATACACGCAAAGTGGAATGGCGGTGGCGCGCTTCTCGCTGGCCACGTCGGATCGTGTCAAAGACAAAGATGGCAACTGGCAGGACCGCACCGAGTGGCACAACCTGGTCGCGTTTCAGCGCACCGCCGAGATCGCTGCCGAATACCTGAAAAAGGGTGGCAAGGTATACATCGAGGGCCGTTTGCACAGTGATTCCTGGGACGACAAAGAAACCGGACAAAAGAAGTACAAGACCGAGATCATCATCAACGACCTGGTGTTGTTGGGCGGACGCGATGCCGGCGGCGAAGGCGGCGGCTACAGCGGCGGACGCTCAGGAGCGGGGAAGTCCAGCGGCTTCGACCAGCGGACGCCCGAGCCCGAACCTTCACACGCTCCGGCAGGGGCGGAGATCACGGACGAAGATATCCCGTTTTAAAGTAGGGTCTATTTGTTCGTGTCCATTTATCCTGCTTAGAAGTACCCAGCGGGGGCGGAGGTCTGGAGGAGGGGGGCAGCTAGCCCCCTCCTCCGGCATCCATTTCGTAAACAGAGATTTCGATTTTTCCTCCTAAAACCTGCTTTCGTATCAGTCCGTCCTTGCGTCTCCAGCAGCAACATGGAACGAGCGACTTCGCTTCCGCTGAAGCTGGCGACGAAACTCCGCAAAGGGTTTCGGGTTTTGCCGATAACTCTCGAAACCGGCGAAACTCTTCCGACCTTGGTACACGCATCAGACTGGCTCCCGGTTCGGGTTGCCACACGATGGGCGGTGCGACGCCGGCGATTCGAATGCATGGACTCAACGCTGGCACACGATTTGCGAGCAATCGCTCTGCTGTACGAGTGGGCTGCAGTTACGCTCCGCCGCGATCTCGACGAGTTGCTTGAGCGATCCGAAGTGCCGGCCTGTCGTGAACTCGAATCGCTCGCCGCGTTTCTGCGGCTCAAGGGAAGCTGGGCCGCTTCCACAAGCGGCCTTAACACACTCCCGACAGTTGCCGGTCAAGTATCAGCGATTCGCTCTTTCCTGGCGCGGGCGGCGGATCCGGCGAACCAAGGGAGCTCTTGGACCAAGCCAGCGCAGCAGATCGCAGAAGAACGCAGGCTGCTCGTCGAGGTTTTTCGCCCCATCGTGCGCTATTCAGGTGCAGGCGAACGCATTCCCGTGCTCTCGGACGAGAACATCGACCGGATCAAGCTATTGATCGGTCCTGCTCGCGACGAAGATGGCCGGTTGGTGCTTCCTCTCACGTTCGGCAAACAAAATCCCTTCCGACCTGCTGGCCGCTTAAGAAACTGGCTGATGTTCACCATCGCGTACCAGTGTGGCCTTCGCCGGGGTGAACTGCTGAAGCTTCGCCTTGACGACGTGCCCAGGTCCACCGATCCCGGTCTGAAGGTGCGGCGTCGTCCTCACGACCGTGCCGATGCGCGCCGCCACAAGCCCAGGGTTAAAACGGTTGAACGTGTACTGCCGATTTCAGGCGAGGTCCGGGCTGGCCTTCGTGCGTACTTGGCGTCGCCGCCACCCTTCGGCCGCCCAAGTGGCCGAACGCCGTACCTCTTCACTTCCGCGAAAGGGGGCGCCTCTTTCGATTGCAGCCGCCGATGAGATCGTGAAGATCATCGCGTGGCATATCGAGTTCCTCGAGATGTTACTTCTCCAACCCGCCCAACTCCCTTATGAAGGCTAGTGCTTGTTCTTCCGGAAACTTTCCGAGCAAAGCGTCTGCCAAAGACTCGGCCCAAGTGTGACGGAATGAGTGCCACGACTCGACAACTCCGATGCATTACATCAAGAACGCCCTCGCGAAGCGGGCAACCGCGTTCCTAGAGGCCCGTAATGATCGGCTATACCGCCTGCAGGACAACAACTGATGGTTAGCTCAAGCTCGAGTTCGGTCCTCGCTGCTCAGCTTCCGCCGCTCCCAGCGGCGGTCATAACCAAAGATCGGTAACTGGTGGACACGACTGAACTAGCTTGGCGATTTCGCGTCTCCAGTGACGGTGGCAAGGCCGTGAAGATCGATTGGCCTGCACTCGAACGCGACGCTCTGCCGATTAAGCTGCCACCTACTACCGTCCGACTTCACCAACGGTACCTGGCACGAAAGCTCGGCTTTTCTAAAGGGCACACCATCCGCAACGATTTTTCGATGCTGCGTCGTTTCTTCCGCTGGCTGCGTGACCAGAGCAGCCTGGTATCAACCGCGGAACCATTTCGGTGGGCGATGGCGGATGGCAAGCTCTTTCGCGCATTCCTGGAGCACGGTCTCAACACCGGCGAACAAGGAAACGACTTCGCTCGATTGCGGGATTTCTATTCCTGGGGAGCGTTTGTCCACGGTGGTCCCGACTTCGACAAACAACTCGCGCTCAGTCTGCGTGCAGTGCGTGCTCGGGGCAACATCAAAGGAGCAGCAGTTCGGTTCATGGACCCCATCAAGGGACCGCTGGACGAGTCAGAGCAACGCGCAGTCATCGAGGCGCTACAAGCTGCACTCGGCACACCAGAAGATCGCGCCGTCGTGATGATACATCTTGAGCTTGGTATTAACCCCAACTCCTGCGTTCGTCTCAAGAACCGCGACCTCGCTAAATTCGAGGTCAAGACCGTCGAGAGCGGGCGTTCTATGACGAAGATCCGATATCAGATCGCAGTACCCCGGGTAAAGAAGCGCAAGGAGTTCCGGGAAGTGAAGCTCCGTCCCGTGAGCAATGAACTTGGGAGTCTCTTGGAAGGACTCCGGGGTGAGGACCAAGGCAGCCCGCTTTTTCACTGGTTGTGTCAGACATACCCAGAGCACGACATCAGCAAGGCGATGAGGCGATTTGCGGAGCATTCGAACCTCATCTCTCTCCGAACCGGGCGCAGTCTCGTTCTCGCACCCCGCCGCTTCCGTTACACGCTGGGAACCGAAGCCGCGAAAGACGGAGCCTCACCCGCAAGGATCGCTGAGTTGCTTGACCACAGCGATCTCCAGAACGTCAGGGTTTATGTCGAAGCATCGTCCTACGTGATCGATCAGCTCGGTAAGGAGTTCGACCACGTCTTCGAGCCTATCGCTCGCAGATTCCGCGGCACGATCATCGACTCGCATACGAAGCCGGCTTTTCCTGGAGTGCCGCCGAAAATCGTACCTTTCAACGTCGTTTCACTTGCCCGTTCTGCCGGTTGATATCGGCGGCATTGGGATGTGTGGCCGCGACGTGCGGAACGATGGACTGTGCCGCCTGGCGCCGCCGCTGACCTGCTATCCCTGCGAGTTCTTCGCGGCGTTTCGGGACGGGCCTCACGCAGAGGTTCTCAAAGCGCTTGAACAGGTCAAGGAGCAACTGAAGGAATCGTCGGATCCCAGGATCCCCATGCAACTGGAAGAGGTGATCGCTGCGGCCCGGCAACTTGTAGCGCAGATCGTGAAGGAGCGTAAATGACCCCAACTGGCGCGCTCCAGATAGGCACGAACGAAGCTAAGTACATCGATGAAGGTCGCGCCCTGTTTCGCCAGCGATTTCCGATTGGCAGCTTTGATGATCCGAGCTGGGATATACGCCACCTACGCTCCTCCCAACACAAGGCGGCCAACGCGCGTGTGTATTTCACGAGGTACCGGTTCGACAACGGACTCTTTGCCGCCGGCATTCGCGCGCGTGGTGAAGGCATTTGTGCTGCTGTCACGTGCGTCCTGCGGCACCATGCCACTCCGAGTTGATGCCGCCCGCATGCTGTGGAAGGCCATTGAAAGAAGGCTTGGCACCACCGCTGCTGATTTCAACTGGGGCCATGTCGCCGAAGAGGACATTCTTGAAGCTGAGCAACAGATGCTTCAACACTGGAGCAAGTCAGCCACTTACAAGCGATGCACTATGCTACGGCATATGCTTCGCGCTCTGGCCGCTGCTCCTTATGGCCCCATTTGTCCGGCCGATCAGCGTCGCATTCAGGACACCGCGGCAGGAGGACTTCGAGCGCTACACGATTGAGGGTCAAGAGCTGCGCCAAGCCAAGATGCCGCCGGACGAGGCCATTTACGCCATTGGCGATCTATTCCACAAACTTGTGACCGACCCGCATGAGCGGCTCATTGTGTGCGGGCTCGCGATCATGCTGGCAACCGGCTTCCGTGTGGGCGAGGTGTTGACTCTCCCGCTGGATTGCGAAGTGACCGAAGGGCGCGGCCAACGGCGTCGTTACGGCCTGCGATTTCACAAGGAGAAGTCCATCGGAGGCCAGAAACAACTCGCGGTTCGATGGATGACGCCCAAACAGGCGGAGCTGGCGAAAGCCGCAGCTGCCGAGCTGCGACGCCTCACCACACGGGGCTCGCAAGCGAGCAAGGATTCTCGAGTCCCGACGAGAAACGGTGCTTCTCCCGGGTGTACGAGCGAATGCGGCTTTGAGTCCAGAGCAAGTGGCTGCGTTTCTTGGGTGCCAGCGCCGGAGCGTAATGTGCCTTCCCGGAACTCTCCTGCCGAGGCATTCTGTGAAAGGCTCGCGAGGTGTCATCTTCAAGGCAAAAGATGTCATGAAGTACCTGCATTCGATTCGGGGCCCGTTGTGGGTCGTGGACCGTCGGGACGGCACGCGCCAACTGCTGTCGGAAACGCTATTCATCCAGTTCCACAATGCGGGTCACGCGACGCGTAGTACAAACCCGCTGTTGGTGGAACCCGTGCGCGAACAAGCCATCAATGATTTTCTTGGTGGAAGGGTGTCTGGAAGCTACAGAACCAAGGCAGCGTTCGAGCGGTACAACATAGGGGGACGATCACAGTCGCTTCTTTTCGATGCATTCGCATCAGTTTCGCCACTGGGTAACCACCAAGGCCGCCCAAGCTGGCGTCCCCGATCATGTTATCGTCCGCTGGCAAGGACGTGAGCACAGCGGCGATTTGCAAGCCTATAAGCACCTGACCCCGGACGAACGACTCGCTACTCTCAAGGCCGCGTTGAAAGCCGGGAGAATCAAAGGGCAGATTGCCGAGATGTATTTCAGCCTGAACGAAGACGTTCGCGATGTTTTCCTGGAAGGTCAGCTCCAGGCGGTTCATGTCACGCCGCTCGGTCTCTGCGTGCACCATTTCCAAGTGACCCCTTGCCCCAAGTTTCTGAACTGTGTGAAGGATTGCGAGGACTATGTTCTCGATACTGCCAACGCGGGCCACATCAAGAATCTCGTGCAGCTGCAGGTTCGCACCCAACTGGCGCTCGACCAAGCTCTTCAGCAGCATGCGAAGGGCGAGCTGGATGTATCCGAGAACTGGATCGCTGAGGCTCAAGCAACTCTGAGCGGTGTGCGGCGGATTTTGGAGGCAGCCTCAGCACAGCCCGTGGCTGCGGTGCGGCCATTCTCAGGCAAGGGATCTCGCTTCGAAGCGCTGGAGCAGAAGCGTGCCTAGACCGAGATTGGAGGAAAGAGTACGCGCGGCCGTCAGGGAGTACTTGACCTCTGCGGAAACGCTGTCGTCAGAAGAAGCGCCGCTGAATACCTCCGCCGTTGCCCAACGGTTGAGGTTCAACATGCGGTGGAACGCAAGGACCTCTCCGACCTGGTCAACTCCTTTACGGCCGAGCGTAGCACGTTTATTCATCGTCTTCGCCTCATGGCCCAAGTTCCCCATCGTCTGCTCGTGATCGACGCAGCGTTGAGCCAAGTAAAGTCTCGCTACCCCCACTCCGGAGCCGATCCCAACCGCATTACCCAATCGCTCATCGCCGCACTGGCCGGCCTCGGCGTGCCGTTCCTCTGCACCGAGACCCACGAACTAGGCGCGGAAATTGTCGCCTCGTATCTCTACCAGGTCCACCTCTATCACTGGCTCGAAGCGAACGACTGTGGACGGTTTCTGAGCGACAGCGATTTGTAGTTCAGGAAGTTTCCGCTCCAGAATCGTCTGTGCCGCTTGCCCGTTCAGTGGCCAACTCCGGCCATCGTAAATGGACACGGAGTAAATGGACACCGCCGCAAGTTGAACCCCAGAGATGTCCGCTGAACACAACAACTTACTTAAATGGCCACGGCCCTAACCCTATAGTTCCCTTCTAGCGCGCGGAAATAATCGCGACCGATGCTAGCGCGCCGACAATGCCCGCGTTCTGCGAAGCGGACAGACGCTCCTTTAGCAATACTCGCGCAAGAATGACTGTGCTCGCGGGATAAAGCGACGACAGCACCGCGGCAACGTCCAGGCGTCCGTGACGCGTGGCGGCAATGAACATCGCGTTGGCAACCGAATCGAGCAATCCGGAAAGCAGAATGGGGATGACTGCTGCACGTAGCGAGCGTGTGTCGCGCGGCGAGAACGCCACGATGAGCAACATGAGGAGCGTCGAAGCCGTTCGCGCTGCCACCAGCGGCCAGGAGACTCCATGATGCCCTGCCTGCTTACCCGCAACCAAAAATAACCCAAACATGACGCCCGCCAGGACGGCAAGGCCGAGTCCCCGATGCGAATCAATTTCGCCGTCGGGCCGTGCCACCAGCCAGATACTCACCAGCGCCAGCGCGAATCCCGCCAACTGAATGCGGTCAGGCATGCCCTCAGTGCGGATACCGACCAGCACAGGCAGGATTGCTGCGATGACTGACGCGACCGGCGCGACGACGCCCATGCGCCCGATGGCGAGCGCTTTGTACAGCGCGGTGATGCCAAAGGCGCCCGAGACACCCGCAACTACTCCCCACTCCAGGGACGAGCGTGGCGGGAATGGTTCGCCCGTTAGCCACGCCAACAGCAGCATGAGAATCAGGCCAAAGGCGTGCGCTACGGCGACGACACCAAACACATTGGCCCGCTTCGTGGCGATGCCGCCGGCGAAGTCGCCTCCGCCCCAAACAGCGGCCGCACCTAAGCTGAGGGCAGCGCCGGTAGTCGTTCCGAGGTTCATGTGTGACCTGTCCGAGTCGGCAGTTTCCGGATTCCAGGTTTCGAGGGTCAACGCAAGACCCCATCATCTCATCCTCGAAGGGCTATAAGCCTGGGTGTGATTCCGATACGTTTGGAACTCCCACCTCCAAATTCAGGAATCTATGAGTGACGGAAGCTCTTGAGTTCAGAGCGTGTTACTCGGCACCAAAGTAACCTGCACTTTAGTAATGCGCCAGCATTCCGAATTTCACAATGAAATCCCAAAAATAATAGGTTTTCATAGAATTGCTGTTTTATAATCTTGGAAGCTGTTCATGCATAATGGGTTAGTTGGTTTCAAATGGCTGTCGGCGTGGCATCTAAGTTGCAACCCGAGGAGGGGCACGTGAGTGCAGGCGCACCCGTACGCCAGCTTCATCGGCCTCCTGCTCCGATGGCTAAAGATCTACAAACGCGATTTTTCGCGATCTTCCTGGCGCTGCTAAGCGTTGCAGCCGTCGTCTTTGCGTGGATCAATTTCCAGAAGGAAAGAGAGTTTGTCGCCCCCTATGACGGTATTTGGTGGGTGGAAGATGCGGGTACTCTGCGCGCTGAGCGGGTGGACGTTGACGGTCCCGGCCAGAAGGCGGGCATCAAGCAGGCCGACCGACTCACCGCCGTGGACGGTCACAAAGTTGTCGATGTTGGCGGCCTGGAACGCCAGCTTTACCGCGTGGGAGTGTGGTCGAAGGCGAACTATTCGCTGGTGCGCCACGGAGTGCCACTGGAAGCTCCAGTGATCCTGGCTCCGTCGGACCGGACTCTGTATGGCGGTCTGCGGCTCATCGCGCTGGTGTACTTGGGCATCGGCCTCTACGTCCTGCTGCGGCGCTGGACCGCGCCGAAGAGTGCGCACTTCTACATTTTCTGCCTGGTCTCATTCATCTTCTATGCGTTCCATTACACCGGCAAGCTGAACGACTTTGACTGGGCCATCTATTGGTCAAACGTTGTCGCCTGGCTGCTGCAGCCGGCGCTGTTTCTGCACTTCTCGCTGACCTTCCCGGAACGCAACCGGTTGGTGACGCGGCGCCCCTGGCTGGTTCCGGCGATCTATGTGCCGGGCATGCTGCTGTTGGCAGCGCAGATCAGCGCCGTGGCGCTGTTTCAGCCCAGCGAACAACTTCGCTGGACGCTGGACCGCGTGTCAATGTCGTACCTGGCCGGCTACTTCGTACTGGCTGCGTTCATCCTGTGGTACAGCTATCGCCATGCCCAGTCGTTCATCCTGCGCCAGCAGATGAAGTGGGTCACGCGCGGAACGATTCTTGCCGTCGCTCCATTTACGGCGTTTTACGTCATACCCTACCTGTCGGGAAGCATCCCCACGCTGACGATGAAGATTTCCGTGCTGTCGCTGGTGTTCCTGCCACTGACGTTTGGTTATGCCATCTTCCGCTACCGCTTGATGGACGTTGACCTCATCTTCAAGCGGGGCATGGCGTATACCATCGCGGCGGGCGCCATTACGGCAGCTTACTTCGCCGCGGTGGGCGTTGCCTCCGAGCTGTTCCATCAGAACTTCCCCAGTGCCGGGCCGATCGGGCTGATCCTTGCCATCGCTGTGACCGCGCTGCTGTTCAATCCTTTCAAGAACTGGGTGCAGGATTATCTTGACAAGGTCTTCTATCGCAAACGCTACGACTACCGGAAGACACTGATCGAGTTCGGCCGCGACCTGAACTCGGAGACCGATCTCGATAAGATGCTGACTTCGATCGTCGATCGTCTATCGCGCACCCTGCTGGTGGAACGATTGGCGATCTTCCTGTCCAATCCCGACGACCCCGACCAGTTCTCACTGGCAAAGTCATACGGCATTGCGAACACCGGGGGACTCAATCTCGACTTCCTTCACATTGAGCGCCCCGAGTGGCAGGCCGGCCATCTGTTCTTCGACAACCCGCATCATGCCGTGCGGGAGGTGCCGCCCGCGCGGGAAGCCATTCGTCGGCTCGACCTGAACTACTACATTCCCTGCACCGTAATGAACCGCATGATCGCGGTGCTGGGCCTGGGCAAGACACATGAAGGCGACTTCCTTTCCAGTGAAGATGTGCAACTGCTGGAGACGCTGGCGGGCTACATCGGTATCGCGGTGCAGAATGCCCGTCTGTACAAGTCGCTGGAGCAGAAAGCCGGGCAGTACGAGAGACTGAAGGAGTTCAGCGAGAACATTGTCGAGTCCATCAGCGTGGGTGTGCTGGCCGTAGATTTGGAAGACCGCATCGAATCGTGGAACTCGCAGATGGAAGTAATGTTCGCGCTTCCGCGGCGCGAAGCGCTGGGCCGCTCGCTGCCTGCCGTGTTGCCTCCGGCGTTCCTGGAAGAGTACTACCGTGTGCGCCAGACGCCGGGCATCCACAACCTTTATAAGTTCCGCCTCAGCACGACCGCGGATGACACGCGGGTAACCAATATTGCCATCGCCCCACTGGTCTCGAAGGACTTCAGCATCATCGGCCGCTTGGTCATTGTGGACGACATCACCGAACGCATCGAACTGGAGTCGCAGCTATCACAGGCGGAGAAGCTCTCCTCGGTGGGATTGCTCGCGGCAGGAGTTGCCCACGAGGTGAACACTCCGCTCGCCGTTATTTCCAGCTATGCGCAGATGCTGGCCAAGCAGGTGCACGGCGATGAGAAACAGTCGGCGCTGCTGGACAAAATCACGCGCCAGACTTTCCGCGCGTCGGAGATCGTCAACAGCCTGCTGAACTTTTCGCGCACCTCCAGCACCGAATTTGCCAGCGTCGACTTGAACCGCGTAATCCAGGACACGCTCACTTTGCTGGATCACCAGTTCAAGACGGCGCGCATTAAAGTGCAACAGGAGTTGCAAAGCGGGTTGCCGCCGATTTATGGCAATACCGGCAAGCTGCAGCAGGTGTTTCTGAACTTGTTCCTCAATGCCAAAGACGCCATGCCGGCGGGCGGCACGCTGATGATCAGCACCAACAATGGCCACAACGTGCAGGTGGTGGTCTCCGATACCGGCACTGGCATCGCGCAGGAACACATTCATCGCATCTACGATCCGTTCTTCACTACCAAGAACAAGCCGCAGACCAAGACGGGCCACAGCAGCGGCACCGGACTGGGTCTGTCGGTGACCTACGGCATCATTCAGGAACACGCCGGGAAAATCCGCGTGGACAGTCAGCCTGGGTTGGGGACCACCTTCATCATGGAGTTCCCCTTGGTGAGGAAGGCTGTCAATGCCTGAAACAGCCGTCAGTCGCACCCTTCCGAGCCGCGAAGAGTTTTCCTCGCTGGGTTCCATCCTCATCATTGATGACGAGGCCGCTATCCGTGAGTCGCTGCAGACGTTGCTCGATCTGGAAGGCTACGCGGTGGAAACGGCAAACGACGGCAGCGAAGGCCTGGCGCGCCTCGCCGAGCGTCCTTACGACCTGGTGCTGCTGGACTTCGCCCTGCCGGAACGCAATGGCATCGAGGTGCTGCGCGACATCCGCGAATTAGACTCCGAACTGCCGGTCATCATGATCACCGCCTATGGCACGGTGGAGAACGCCGTGAACGCTATGAAGGAGGGCGCCACCAACTTCATCCAGAAGCCCTGGGACAACGAAAAGTTACTGGCCGATGTGCGCACGGCGGTCGGCCGGCGGCGCGCCGAAGAAGAAGTCGTCCAACTGAAGCGCGCCCTGAAACAGCGCTACAACTTCGAACACATCATCGGCAAGAGCGAGCCCATGCTGCGCATCTTCGACCTGGTGGCGCAGGTCGCACATAGCCGCTCCACCGTGTTGCTGCAAGGCGAGAGCGGCACCGGCAAGGAGCTGATTGCCAAAGCCATCCACATGAACTCGCCGCGCAAGGACCGCGCGTTCGTCCCGGTAAACACAGGTTCAACGCCTGCTGACCTGTTGGAGTCCACGCTGTTCGGTCACGTCAAGGGAGCCTTCACCAGCGCCATTGCGAGCAAGAAAGGTTTATTTGAAGTCGCCGACCGGGGGACGCTGTTCCTCGACGAAATCGGCACCATGAACCTGGAGACGCAAGCCAAGATCCTGCGCGTGCTGCAAGACCGGAAGTTCATGCACCTCGGCGGAGTAAGCGAAATCCAGGTGGACGTACGCATCATTGCGGCGACCAACGTCGATCTCCGGCAACAGGTGAAGGAGGGTAAGTTTCGCGACGACCTGTTCTACCGCCTGAACGTCATCACCATTGACCTGCCGCCATTGCGCCAGCGCAAGAACGACATTCCGCTCCTGGTGGAGCACTTCATCCTGAAGTTTGCCGAGGAGAACGGCCGCCTTCCACTGCGTGTGACTCCGGAGGCGCTGCGGCCCCTGCTGGACTACGACTGGCCGGGCAACGTTCGCGAACTGGAGAACGTGATTGAGCGCGCCGTGGTGCTGGCCACCGGATCCGACCTTACGGCAGAACTGCTTCCCGATAACCTGATCGGCCGCACCAGCAAGTTCGCCCTCATGGACCACTCTCCCGATGCCTCGCTATTTGAGATCATTGAAGACTGCGAGCGCCGCATCATTACCGACATGCTGGAGAAGTGCAACGGGAACCAGACCGAAGCCGCCGACCGCTTCCGCATTCCACTCTCCACGCTGAACCAGAAGATCAAGCGGTTGAATGTCGAGGTCAAGAAGAACCACAAGGGGCGGGAGTAGCCAGAGCAAATCTTGCGGGCCTTGCTGGTGTTCGCCACGGGTGCCGCGGGAAATCCAAATTCGAGTCACACAACCCCGTGACCTTGCTCACCGTGCGCACGCAAGTTTCGGTCCATATTGGTGTCACCGGTAGAGATAAAATGGAAGCCGGGATTGAGTGGTCATCATTCAGGGTGCATATCTCCTGAGATATTGGAGGAAAATATCAAGCCATGACAGCCACAGCCGTGATACAAGAGCCAGCCGTGAGTTCGTTCGAACCGAGAGTGCGAGAGGTAAGTGAGTGGTTTGCAAGCCCGCGCTTCAAAGGGATTGTTCGTCTGTACTCACCCCGTCAAGTAGTCGAACAAAGAGGCACCATCACCACCGAATACCCGGTTGCGCGCAAGGCGGCCGAGGGTTTCTATACCCGCCTGCGAGAGCTATTTGAGGTAGGCAAGTCGATCACCACCTTCGGCCCCTACTCGCCAGGACAAGCCGTCACCATCAAGCGGCTCGGCATTGAGGGCATCTACCTCGGCGGTTGGGCGACCTCAGCCAAGGGAAGCATCACCGAAGACCCGGGCGCGGATCTCGCCAGCTATCCGCTCAGTCAAGTGCCCGACGAGGCTGCCTCGATCGTCCGCGCTCTCCTGACGGCCGACCGGAACCAGCACTTCGCGCGCTCGCGCATGACCGCCCAACAACAGGCAGCGACGCCGGAGATCGACTACCGGCCGTTCATTATCGCCGATGCCGACACCGGTCACGGCGGAGACGCGCATGTTCGGAACCTGATCCGCCGGTTCGTGGAGGTCGGCATCCCGGGTTACCACATCGAAGACCAGAAGCCGGGAGTAAAAAAATGCGGACATCAGGGCGGCAAGGTTCTGGTGTCGGAGAACGAGCAGGTCTTGCGCCTCAATGCTGCGCGATTCCAGCTTGACATCATGCAGGTGCCCGGTATCATCGTGGCCCGCACGGATGCAGAGGCAGCGAGTCTGCTCGATGGATGCGCCGACGAACGCGACCAACCCTTCATCCTGGGGGTCACCAACCTGGATGTCCCGAGCTATAAAGCCGTGTTCCTCGCCCTCCAGCGCAAGTTCCACGAAGCCGGAGTGGACGAGGTAAGGGGCCACCTGATGTTCGCCATGTCCGAGGCCGAATACGCTGCGGCCAATGCATGGCTGGAAAAGACCGGACTCGTGCCCCTGATCAAAGAGAACGCCGAAGCGTTCAAGAAGAGCCAGGATGGAACCGTGGATGGCATGCTCGACAAGGTTGTCCCCCGTTTCCTGGATGCCTGGGAGGAAGACGCAGACCTTAGGACGTACGGGCAGGCTGTCGCCGACACGATTGCGTTCGGAGTCAGCCAGGGTGAGTCATTCGAAATGACCCCGGAGGAGTGCCTGGAATTCTCCAAAGGTGCATCATGGTACGCCTTGCGCGAGAAGGCCAGGGCCATGGCAATCGATGTGAACTGGGATTGCGAGCGGGCCAAAACGCCCGAGGGTTATTACCAGGTCCAGGGAGGTCTGGATTACGCCATCGCCAAGTCCCTGGCCGCCGCGCCGTTTGCCGACATTCTCTGGATGGAAACAGCCACGGCTGATCTGCACGAGGCCAGGGCATTCGCCGAGGCCATCCATGCCAAGTTCCCCGACAAGATGCTGGCGTATAACTTGTCCCCTTCCTTCAACTGGGACACCACCGGCATGACCGACGAGCAGATGAAACGCTTTCCCGAAGAACTGGGCAAGCTGGGCTTCGTGTTCAACTTCATCACCTACGGCGGACACCAGATCGATGGCCTCGCGGCCGACGACTTTGCCACCGCGCTCAAGCAGGATGGGATGCTGTCGCTGGCCCGCTTGCAGCGCCGGCTCAGGCTGCTCGAATCGCCTTATCGCACGCCGCAGACCCTGGTTGGCGGTCCCCGTTTGGATGCTGCGCTGATGGCGGCTTCCGGACGTACCGCGACGACCACGGCCATGGGCAAGGGCTCGACCCAGCACCAGCATCTGGTGCAGACCGAGGTGCCTCCGAAGGTACTGGAAGACTGGCTCCAAATTTGGGCAGAGCACAACAACCTGGCTCCGGGCTTCCGGCCTCTTTTACGTCCAGTCGCGGCTGGTTCGGACTTCCTGGAGTTGAGCATCTGGAACGGTTCGAAGGAAAAGGTCGGCAACGTTATTTTTGCCGACGTGCACGACCGGCACGGTTACAAGCTGCTCTCGATCCGCGACATGAATACCTTCGATCAAGCGTTGCAGAAAAAGCGGCTCATGACCCTTGCCCATCTGTTCCTGCTCCACCGCTACAAGGCGGGACTGGTGCACTACTTGAGTCCAACCGAGGACAACCAGCACCAGGCCCAGAAGATGAAGCGGTTGGGCATCTTCAGCAAGGTCGACACCGAGGCTGCGTTGATCATCGTTGCCAGCGTCGATGCAAATCGCATTGCTGATCTGCTCAACCCCGACCAGGTGGTCTTGCGGCAACTGATCAGTAAGGCAGGCCCGTTTCCGACAACTGCTTAATTGCCGTCATCAGGGGAGCGGTGCGCGTCACCGCTCATGAAGGATAGGTACCCTGCGGCAATTGCGCCACCCGCTCGCCACCGATGCGGAACGCGAGAATTGGTGGTGATCCAGTAACCAATGACCTCTGCTTTCGGGGTCAAGGCGCCGTTTCGACGCCGACAGTTATTGCAGCCCGGCAACAACTCGTTCGTAGCGCTGGTCGGCGGTTCGCTGCGCCGTCTCGTTACGCCGGTCTTTTCGAAACAAGCCGCAGAAGAACATGTCCTTTCCACATCCACAGTCCTGTGAGAACCATGAGAGGAAAGAAAACCAAGCGAGTTGGCCGGGCGTACTGTGGGAGCTTATCAAACGGACTAAAGAGATAGCCGAATATCGGGATTGCCACGATGATGTGAATCCACCGCACAATCGTACGTATCCTGCCTTGGGTCATGTTGGCCTCCTGTTTTATGCCGGCGTTATTGCAGCCCGGCGACAACCCGCTCTAAGTTGCCGATGAACTTCTGCCATCCGTAGGTCGCGCCTTTATAAGCGGCCTCTTGGTCGGGACCGAAGCCAGAGTGCTCCATGCGCACCAGCGTTCCGCCGCTGGTTGCGACCAACGTCCAAACGACGACGCTCCCCATGCCCATAGTGCCCCAGCTATAGGACAGCTTTTTGTTGGGTTCGACGACCAGGACTTCGCAATCGATTATTCCGTTCCAATTGGGCACGGGTGTGGAGCGGAAATTAAACTTATGGCCCAGGACAGGCTGGAAGTCGTTGTCCATCAGCCACTCCTTAATGAGCGGGCCTTGCGTGAGGGCGCGCCAGATTTTTTCCGGCGGGTGAGGCAGTTCCTTTTCGATCACCACTGAGCGGGTAGCGTCTGTAGTCATTGGTCCATCCTTTTGAGTAAGTCTTCGAGGCGGTCAAACCGAGCGTTCCAAAAACTGCTGTAGTAACTCATCCAGTCCACCAGCGGTGCGAGCGCCCGCGGCTGAGCGCGGTAATGGGTCTGGCGCCCCCTGTGCCGAGCACGCACCAGGCCCGCGTGTTTGAGGATTCCCAGATGTTTTGATACCGCAGGCTGCGAGACGCCGGAGTTGTCCGTCAACATCCGCACCGTTTGTGCACCATCCCGGCTCAGACGCTCGAAGATCGCGCGGCGGGTGGGATCAGCAAGGGACTTCAGGATTGCGTCAGGCGCTGTGCGCATAGGAAACCGATAGCTCGTCGGTTATGAATAAAGGATAGCTATCCGGTTATGAATTGTCAAGCGGGGAAGCCCGGGATGCTTCGCCGACACCAGGCACCGAGTTATTGTCCTGGCCTCACGCACTGACCCTAAACAGTCTGGAAAACCGTCCAGCCGACATGAATGTCAGATTGCAACACAGTGGCGTGCCGTATTCGGAAGGGTGTACTGGTCAATGGTTTCCACCCTCATGTCGAAAAAACGGTGGTCTAGTACTAGCGATGGTAGTAGGTGTTTGTGCAGCGTAGCCTGAATCCAAGGGTTTGCTGACTGCTTCCGCTTGCCTGCATTCCTGCTTCCTACACAGACATACACGGGGGATTCACCGATGCTCTTCACCGGAACACGTTCAGATTGTGCCGTGATCGTAGTGTTGACACTGCTTGCTTTGTCCCTGCTCCCGCTCGCGATGCAGGCACAAAATGCGACGGGCTCGCTGGTTGGAGAAGTACAGGACGCCAGCGCAGCGCGAATTAGGTCTGCCGATGTCGTGGTCACCGATAACGGGTCCGGCATCGCGAGGAAGGTCGCCACCGACAACCACGGACAATTCCGCTTCCCGGACCTGATGCCGGGCAACTACCACCTCGTAGTCAATGCTCAGGGATTTGCGGAAGCCAGCTCGGATGTGGTGGTGCAAGTCAGCACGGTGCGGGACGTTATGGTGACGTTGCGGCCGGCCGCAGTGCAGCAAACGGTCAATGTCAAGGCCGAGCCATCATCGATCACGACGCAGGAACTCGATACCACCGACGCTGTAAACGGAGGTGTTGTCTCCGGCAAAGATCTGGAGACGATTCCACTGGCGGCCCGTAGTTTCGCCAACATCGCTTACATGGTGCCTGGAACCGAGCCGGTTGAGCCTTCCGATCCGACCAAGGCCCGCATTACGGCTGTATCCACTGGCGGCAGCTCGGGGCTGAACAATCAGCTCACCGTCGATGGCATGGACAACTCGGACGACTACATCGGAGGATTCCTGCAGAACTTTTCTCCCGACGTGGTCCGGGAATTTGCCGTGCAGACCTCGCAGGCGAACGCGGATGTTGGCCGCACGACCGCGGCTGCGGTAGTCATCAGCACCAGGAGCGGCACCAACGATTGGCATGGCGACTTCGCCGTGTTTGAGCGCGCGTCCGCGCTGAATGCACGGTTCCCCATCGACAACCCGGCGCCTGAGCCCAAGCAGCCCTTCTCACGGCAGAACTATGTGGGAACAATCGGCGGCCCGATCGTGAAAGACAAGCTGTGGATTTTCAGCGGCTTCGAAATGGTGAACGAGCACGCCAGCATCAACTACAGCGAAAACAGCCTGACCGAGTTCAACGCTCTGAACCAACTGGCCCAGCAGGGGCTGATTCCGAACACGAGCTCGATTGGCGTGCCTCCGTACGTCAAAGTGCCCTTTCAGGATTATCTTGGCCTGATGCGGCTCGACTGGGCGCAATCGCAACACTCGCAGTGGTTCGTTCGCTACGGACTGGATAACTACACTACCGACAACGCGCTGGTGCAGCAAGCCACGCTGCCTTCGACCGGGGCGACCACACACTCTAACTATCAGAACGGTGTCATCAGCAATACCTACAGTTTTAGCCCGTCCTGGGTGGGAAACTTTACCTTGGGCGTTAGCTATCTGCACGGCACGGCGGACCGTAACGGATATCTTGGTTTTGCGATGGCCTTTCCGTTCAGTTCCACCTCGAAGACCATCTCCGGCTTCGAAACCTACGGCGACAATCAATTTGTCACGCCGATTACCGCATTTCCCGTCATTCGCAATCAGGAGAAATATCAGGTTCGCTACGATATAAGCGGCTCGACCGGCAGGCACGCGCCCAAGTTCGGTATCGACTTCATCCACGAGCCGGTCCTGAGCGGCGCCTTCCCGGGCCAGGCGGAAACCCTGTACACTCTGACCGAAAATCCGACCTTTTACCTCACCAACCCTAATCAACTCACGGCCGAGTTGAATTGCCTTCCTCCATTCGATGGCGGCAACTGCCAGACCACATCCACCCCTGCGGGAGCCGGTAACTTTTCGCAAAACGTGCAGCGGCTGGGCCTCTATGCCATGGACACGTGGCGGGTCACGCCGGAGCTGACTATCAACTACGGTTTGCGCTATGACACCACGTTTGGATTGTTCCAAGCCTCGGGAGTAAACCAGTTCTACAACCCCGGCGTAGAAACCATCAAGGGACTCCAGTTGCCGCTGTCTTACGGGGTACCCAATGATTATCAGACGGCGTTCGCCCCTCGTCTGGGTATCGCCTACAATCCCGACCGGATCGAAGACCTTGTGGTTCGCGCTGGCATCGGTCTCTACTACAACGACCTGGCGCAGAACGGATGGGCAACGGCGTTCCAGGCAGTCAACACGCCGTCGTCATTTCAGCCCTGCAACCAACCGGGCGATGCCGGATGCCTTCCGGGAGCGGCGAACGGCGGCCAGGGCTACGTGATCGATCCCAACTACCACACGCCTTATGCTCTGCACGTAAGCGGCGGCGTGCAGTACCAGTGGCACAAGAACTGGATCATGAGTGCCGACTACGTTCATGAGCAAGGAAACCACGGCTATCGGCGCTATGACTACACGGCCGGCTACACCCTGTTCTCTCCCCTGTTCTCGTCCGATGTCGCTACTCAGCAGGCCAATGTTCCCAACATCGCCGTCTTCAAGTCAGACAACCGCTCCAGCTATAACGCAATGATGCTTCACCTGCAGGGGAACGTGAGTCACCGCTTTAACTTGACCGCGAATTATGTGCTGTCGAGCGCCAAGACTTGGGGTTGCGTGCTCGGGGAACTCTTCGACTACGTCAATGGTGTGTGCAATCCGCTGAATCCGTTTGCGCCCGGCGACTATGGCCCATCGGGAGAGGATGTCATCAGCCGCTTCACGCTGGCTGGCGTCGTGTATATTCCCGGCGGATTTCAATTGACCACGCTAATTCAGGCGGAGAGCGCGCGGCCAATTACGCTCACGACTCCTGTGGACGTGAACGGATTTGGCGATCCGACGAACGATCGCGCGGTAGTCAACGGTGTCCAGACGAATTTGGACCAGTTCCGGGGAACGCCTTACGTTCAGGTTGATCTCCGGGTTACGCGGCCATTCAAGGTTGGGGAACGTTGGCAAATCATGCCGTTCGCCGAGTTCTTTAACCTGTTTAACCGTAACAATCCGGGCGCCAATTACGTCACCAATATTGCTGCGCTTTCGACGCCGGTGGACAATCTATACAACGCAACCCACCTCTGTCCGACTCCGGCGTGCAGCGTTCCGATTACGAACCCGAACCAATTGCTGCAGCCGGCCGGAGCGCTTGGTGATTTCTTCGGCCCTGGAACCACGGTCGGCATACCGTTCGCAGCGCAATTGGGTGTGAGGGTGACCTTCTAATTGTTCCACGTAGAACAACATGGCACAAAGGTGCTAATTACACGACGCCAGCCACCGCGGGCGCTAACTTGTCTTCGCATGTCCAAATGAGCGGGGGTGTGAAGTCCGACCAAAAAAAGCCGGCCGTTAAGGCCGGCTTTTTCATTCCCTGAGACGTCTTACTTCTTCAGTGTCCCAACATAAGTTGCGACCGACGCAGCCTGGTCGGCTGTCAGGCCAGAGATTCCTTTGCTGTGCGGCGCCTTTTTGCCCTCGGCGCCCTTGGTGAGCACATCGGTCATCTGCGCCTGGGTCAGAGTGGTCTTCTGCAATGACGGGCCAACTTTGCCTTCGCCCATCGCGCCATGACATCCTGCACATTTCGATTTGTAGAGAGCAGCTCCATCCTGTGCCCAAGCCAGGTTCGACGCCAGTGCGAATGCTGCCAATAACATCAAAGAACGCTTCATGAATGAAAATCTCCTTTTGCGGATTTTTTGGAATGACAGAAGCAGAAGCCAGCCTCCAGTTGTTCCACCGACTGCGCTGCCGCCGCCCATGTGAGAACGGAACCCGTTCCTCACAATGAGCTAATTGTAGATGGCAACCTGCCATCCTCCGATGGGCACCGTCACAGGCAGCACGTGCGTACGTCACATAGGTTTGGGTTGCCGAGCCGAACGGAGCGGAACTCCCGCCACTGCATTCGAGGCAGTATAATCCGAGGTCGCCATGGCCACCATCCTCAGCACTGACGCGCAGCTTTACTACGAGGTCGTTGGCGAGGGACCCAGTGTCGTACTGCTGCACCCGTTTCCGCTGAACCACAAGTTCTGGACCGCAATCGTTGCGCAGCTCAGCAGCCGGTATCGCGTGGTGCTTCCCGATCTTCGCGCGCACGGATCGTCCGAATTAGGAGACGGTCCTGCCACCATGCAGAAGCTGGCCGACGATCTGGCGCGGATCTGCCGCGAAGAGAAGACAGGTAAAGCAAGCTTTGTAGGTGTCTCGATTGGCGGATATCTTCTCTTCGAGTTTTGGCGGCGTTACCGGGAGCAGGTCGTTGCGGTAGTCCTTGCCAATACACGGGCCGGTGCGGAGACTCCTGAAAGCAAAGCGCTGCGGTTGCAGGTCGCGGACCGAGTACTGCGCGAAGGCACAGCCGAATTTATCGAGGAGATGCTGTCCAAGCTTCTATCAAAGGCCACGCGCACCAACCGGCCTGACATTGTGGATAGTGCCCGCAAGATGATGCAGGCGATGTCGCCTGACGATATTGCCGGAGTGCAGCGCGGTATGGCCGAGCGGCCCGACTCTGTGGCAACTCTGGCGGCCATCAACGTTCCTGCGCTAATCATCGCAGGAGATGAGGACAGCGTGCCGCGCAGCGAGTTTGAACTGATGCGGCAGCAGATTGCCGGGAGCGAGCTACGTGTTATCCCGCACGCTGGGCACTATGCGGCACTGGAGAAGCCGGAAGAATGCGGGGCGTTGCTGCGAGGGTTTCTGGACAAGCTGCCACGGTAACAAGGGAGCGAGATGACTCATTGTGACCGGCATCACCAATCGGATTTCGCGGCTTCGGTAGAATGGAAGGGCTATGTTTGATGCGTTTCTCGTACCGGAAAAGACGATTGTCGCCGCCAAAGGCGACAGCCAACCGCTCGACGTTAGTGCAGCCGCGAATCCTGTCTTCCTGTTAACGCTCTCCATTGCTGACGTGATTGAACAGGAGTCTCTCGAGGTCAGCCTGTTCACCTCTGCCGATGGCACTGCCTGGGACACGAAGCCTGTGGCCTCGTTTCCGCAGCGGTTCTACATCGGCTCCTATCCGCTACTGGTGGACCTTTCGGCGGGTGGCGCGAAATTTGTTCGTGCCCACTGGGAGGTGAATCGCTGGGGACGAGGTGTGACCACGCCCAGATTTGAGATTGGGCTGCGCCTTCGAGAAGTCGCGCGCGAGGCATTGCTGGAAGCTGAGGCCGAAGCGCAGGCGCGGCGATAGAATCGCCGGCGAAACAGCAATGCGCGAAACCAAGTCCGTCATCGTCCAGCCGGCGCGCAACGTGCTGGGAAGCCTGCGTGTTCCGGGCGACAAGTCCATCTCTCATCGTTACGCGATGCTGGCGGCTCTAGCCCAGGGTCGCTCGCGTTTTGAAAACTTCTCCCCCGGCGCCGATTGTGCCAGCACGCTGGGCTGTGTGCGTGCCCTGGGGTGCGCGGTTGAGCGCGACGCGCAAGGCGCGGTGAATATCGAGGGACTCGGGTCGCAATTACAAGCGCCGGGTGCGCCACTGGATTGTGGCAACTCGGGTTCGACGATGCGCATGCTCGCAGGAATCGTAGCCGCCCAGCCGTTTACCAGCGAGATGATTGGTGACGAATCACTATCACGGCGGCCCATGAAGCGCATCATCGAGCCGCTCACAAAGATGGGCGCGACGATTGATTCCGCTGACGGCGGCTGCGCACCGCTGCGTATCAAGGGCACCAAGCTCCACGGCATTGAGTACCGAGTGCCCGTGGCCAGCGCGCAGGTGAAGACCTCCTTACTCTTTGCCGGATTGCTGGCGGGAGGCCAAACCACGGTGGAGGAACCGTCGCGCACTCGCGATCACGGTGAATTGGCCCTTCGCGCCTTTGGCGCCACGGTTGATCGTCAGCGCAATGCGCTCACGATTCTGGGCGGACAAACACTGCATCCGCTGGAAGCCTACATTCCCGGTGACGTCTCCTCCGCTGCCTTCTTTCTGTGTGCCGCCGCGATCTTTCCTGAGTCCAACCTGGTCATCGATGGGGTGCTGTTGAATCCCACCCGTTCGGCTCTGCTGGACGTTCTTGCCGCGATGGGCAGCCGCATCTCCATGGTGCGTGTGGAAGTACAGCAGGGAGAGTTGGTTGGTACCGTCACGCTCATGCCGGGACCTAACAAAGATGTGACGATTGAGGGAGCGCTGACCGCGTTGCTCATCGATGAACTGCCGGTGCTGGCTGCGATCGCACCCTTTACGGGCGGCTTGGAGGTGCGTGATGCGAGCGAATTGCGTGTCAAAGAATCAGACCGTCTGAGCGCAGTCACACAAAATCTGCGGGCGATGGGTGCGGAAGTCGAGCAAACCGCCGATGGCTGGCGTATTCCCGGCGCGCAAACTCTGCACGGGGCCGAAATCGAGAGCTTTGGCGACCACCGCATCGCCATGGCCTTTGCCATGGCAGCGCTTCGTGCGGAAGGCGAAACCCGCATTCACGACGCTGAGTGTGTCGGTATTTCTTATCCCAGTTTCTTTGAAGACTTGGACCGGCTGGTGGAACGATAAAGGTCTCACAGAGCGGAGCCCTCGGCCACTTCCGAAAGCGGTTCCGAGGCTGCGTCCTGCCTCACGACCGTGTCCACCAGGGGATAACCGAGTGCCTTCCATTCGTAGAAGCCGCCCAGCAGCGGACGCACATGGCGAATGCCGTGCTTTCGTAGTTGCAGCGCCGCACGGGCGCTGGTCGCTTCGTTTGGTCAAGTACAGAAAAGCACGACTTCGCCGTCGCGAGTGATCTCGCTGTTCCGGCTTTCGAGTTCTTCGGGCGAGATCTGGATTGCTCCGGGGAGGGTGCGGGGGTTGCTCAATACATCGAGCGGATGACGAAGGTCAACGATGACGACTGGCTCGCCGGATTCGAGTTTGTGCTTCAGTTCATCGGGAGTGATACGGTCCCCTTTAACCTGCCGGATAAAGCGCTCGCGTTCCCGCCAGCGGTTCAGGACGTAGGCGACGACACCCGTGGCAAACAGCAGCAGAAGGTACCCACCGAAGCGTTGCAGGTAAAAATTGGCACGATCGAGCTGTTTGCCAAAAATAAAGCCGACCCCGGTAAAAGCGCTCGTCCACAACAGAGCGCCCAGGAAATCAAAGAGGAGAAAGCGATGGAAATTGACTCCCACCATGCCGGCCAAAGTCGGTGCTGCGGTGTTGAGGGCGGGTACGAATTTGCAAATCAGCAGCGTTCTTGGTCCGAATCTGGTGAACGTGGATTCAGTACGGCGAACACATGAGTCAGGCTCAAGCGCAATGCGGCAGAGCAGATTGAGGACCACGCCGCCGCGGCGCTTGCCGAAGAAATACCAGAACGTGTCGGCGCATAGGGAAGCGATTGCCGGAACCAGAACGGCGAATGCGAAGTGCATCCGGCCTTGGGCCGCCAAAGCACCGGCGGCCAGCAGCAATGGCGCCGCGGGAATGGGCAGTCCGCCCTGCTCCATCAATACCCAGACAAAGAGCAGAACATAGCCGTAATGCACGACAAATTGGAGGGTATCAGCCACTTAGACCAACGATAGCACTGCGAGCTATGCTGATGCGCCGACCAACAAAAAGTTACCGGCAAACCGGCAGGGAAGCCACGGCGGCCGAAGACTGGTTTCGTTCCGCGCAAGCGATGTGTTATAACCGCCTGTTTCGGCTTTGTGTGCCGAGCGAGCTAGAACTTATCTTAAATCGCCGGGGATCAGGTTTGTATCAGGGCGCGACTTCAGAGGCCGCTGAAAAAGTCGAAAAAGCAGATCCCTCACCGACTAAAGTCGGTTCGGGATGACAAAAATAAAGGACTGGCAACGGCACAGCTAAAGCTGTGCCCTTTCAAAACGCTGCTGAAACGACTTTTTCAGCGGCCTCTGAAGACGTGCCCGATACAGGGCGATTTATGAGATAGGTTGTAGTGACGTCCGCTTTTACAGCCGGTGGCTCATACCATAGCATCCCGGAGGAACGGTTTGGATTTCCAGCTTTCGGATGAACAACTGCAATTAAAGAAGATGGTACGCGACTTCGCAGAGCGCGAGATCGCGCCCAACGTAATGAAGTGGGATGAGCCCGGCGAGTTTCCGCTTGCGACCATCAAGGAACTGGGCAAGCTGGGCCTGCTCGGTACAATCTTTCCAGCCGAGTACGGCGGCGCAGGCATGGGTTACGTCGAGTACGTGACCGCTGTTGAAGAACTCTCCCGTGTCGATGGGTCCGTCGGCATTACTGTAGCAGCGCACACTTCGCTGTGCTCGAACCACATCTTCGTCGCCGGAAATGAAGAGCAGAAGCGGAAGTATATTCCCAAGCTGGCGACCGGTGAATTTCTGGGCGCCTGGGGACTGACTGAGCCGGGTTCGGGCTCCGATGCCGGCGGGGCCCGTTGCCGCGCTGTCCGCAAGGGCGACAAGTGGGTGCTCAACGGAAACAAAACCTTCATCACCAATGGCCATTATGGCGACGTTGCCGTGGTCATTGCTGTCACCGACAAGACGGCACACACGCATGGACTCTCCGCCTTTGTGGTAGAGAAGGGAACTAAGGGCTTTCGCGCCGGAAAGAAGGAGAACAAACTGGGCCTGCGTGCCAGCGATACCTCTGAGCTGATCTTCGAGGACTGCGAACTTCCCAGCGAGAACCTGCTGGGGAAGGAAGGCGACGGCTTTGTTGACGCCATGAAGGTGCTCGACGGCGGACGTATTTCAATTGCTGCGCTGGGTCTCGGCATGGCGCAAGGCGCGTACGAAGCTGCGCTGGAGTATTCGAAGGAGCGCAACCAGTTTGGCAAGCCGATCAGCGAGTTTCAGGCGATTGCGTTCAAGCTTGCCGATCTGGCGACCGAAATCGATGCCGCCCGCCTGCTTACACATCGCGCCGCGGCCATGAAGGACGCAGGAATGAAGACCACGCTCGAGTCCTCCATGGCAAAGCTCTACACCAGCGAGGTTGCGGTGCGTTGCGCCAATGAATGTGTGCAGATTCACGGCGGGTACGGATTCATCAAGGACTATCCCGCCGAGAAGTTCTATCGCGATGTGAAGCTATGCACCATCGGCGAAGGCACCAGCGAGATCCAGCGGCTGGTCATCGCACGCCAAATTCTGAAGGATTAGGCTTGTCGGCGTGAAAGGGAACCGATGCAAGTGAGCGCCGACGGCCACATCCAGGAACTTGTCCGGCGAATTCGTGCCGGAGAAGTGCGTGCGCTCTCTCGCGCCATCTCTACGGTCGAAGACCGGACGAAGGAATCCACCGAACTTCTGAAAGCGCTGTTTCCTTACAGCGGCAACGCCCTATTGCTTGGGCTCACCGGGTCACCGGGTGCAGGCAAGAGCACGCTGGTGGACCAGGTGGCGCGCGAATACCGCAAGCAGGGCAAGACCATCGGCGTGGTCGCGGTCGATCCCACCAGCCCGTTCAGCGGGGGCGCAATCCTTGGCGACCGCATTCGCATGCAATCGCATCACGCCGACCCGGGCATCTACATTCGCAGCATGGCAACGCGGGGATCACTGGGCGGCTTGGCCAGCACCACCGCCGACGTGGCGACCGTGCTCGATGCCAGTGGGCGTGATCTCGTCATGATCGAGACGGTCGGCGTCGGACAGGCCGAAGTGGACATCGTTCGCCTGGCCGACGTGACGATTGTCGTGCTGGTTCCGGGCATGGGCGACGATGTGCAGACCATCAAGGCCGGCATCATGGAGATCGCCGACATCTTTGTCATCAACAAGAGCGACCGCGATGGGGCCGAGCGGGTGGAGCGTGAAGTCCGGGCCATGCAGTCGCTGGCCATGCGCAACGACGGTTGGACTCCTCCCATCGTGAAGACGGTCGCCAGCGAAGGGGCAGGCATTACGGAGCTGCTTGCTGCCATCGAGAAGTATCGCGAGCATCTGCAGCAGAGCGGCCGTGCCCAGGCCCGCCGTATCGAAAACTGGCGCGAGCGGATTGCCGAGATGTTACGCGACGCGCTATTTCAGCGAGTGCTCTCCTACTATCTGAGCGAGGGCGAAGCGAATCGGTACGCGACTGAGGTTGCCCAACATAAGCGCGACCCGTATTCTCTGGTAGAGAAGATTGTTGACGGATTGGGGAAGCCCGAATGAGCTATATTGATCATCTTGGTATCGCAGTAAAGTCGTTGGCGCAAGCGAAAAAGTTCTACGAGAAGCTCGGCCTGGAAGTCATGCCGGAAGAGATCGTCGAGGCGGAGAAAGTGCGCCTGGCGATGGTGCCCGTCGGTGAGAGCCGGCTAGAGTTACTGGAGCCGACGTCGCCCGACTCAACGATCGCGCGCTTCCTGGAGAAGCGCGGCGAAGGATTACACCATGTCGCGCTGCACGTTGCCGACCTCTCTGGCACGGTTGAGCGGCTGAAGGCGGCAGGAGCCCGGCTGATCTCAGATGACATCAAGATTGGCGCCGGCGGGCATCTTTACGTTTTCGTCCATCCTTCGAGCTCGGGAGGCGTGCTGCTCGAACTGGTGGAGGACGCTCCTGAGGGCGTTTGAGGAGATGCGGATGTTGGTCGTCGCGGTTGACACTTCTGGCCGGAAGGGAAGCATCGCCCTATGCCGCGGCGACCTCGACACGTTTGAATTGCTGCTGCTCACCTCACTCGAGGGCGGCACTTACTCGGCCCAACTCATGCCGCGCATCGCGGAAGCTCTCCGGCACAACAAGCTCGACAAGGCACAAGTGGATGGTTTTGCGGTCGTGTCGGGTCCGGGCTCGTTTACGGGTTTGCGAGTTGGACTTGCGACCCTAAAGGGCCTGTGCGAGGTGCTGCGTAAGCCACTGACGACGGTGTCAATGCTGCAGGCGGTCGCATTAACCCACGGGCGCCCCGATGCGACAACCACTTCGCTGTTGGATGCCGGCCGCGGAGAGATTTACGTCGGCGAGTACCAAGTGTCGGCCGCAGGCATCGCCAATGTCGTACACGAATACATTGCGAAGCTGGACGGTTTCGCCGCTGAAGAAGTTGGCAAACTTAGCAACCTACTCACGCCCGACTCAAAAGTCGCGGAAGGGTTGCAGGCAGCCAACATCGACGTGAAGCTCGTCCCACCCATTCAAGCCGACGGAATTGGCCGCATCGGAATTCGTAAACTGATTACCGGAGAGAACGCCGATCCCGCGACCATTGACGTTAACTACATTCGCCGCTCCGATGCCGAGATCTTCGCAACGCCGAAACACTGAAGCTTTGCTGATTCGCCCCGCCACTCCCGACGACGTGCCTTCCATTCGAGCACTTGAACAGCAAGCTGAAGGCGCGGCGCATTGGGCTGAGCGCGAGTATGACGCGCTGTTCGCACCAGAAGCTCCGTCGCGAATCGCCCTTGTCGCGTTGGACGAAGATGGATCCGGTGCTGAGCCGATTCACGGTTTCGTAATCGCTCAGTGCGCACTCGATGATTGGGAGATCGAAAATGTAGTGGTGTCACACGCGCAGCGACGACTGGGCATTGGCACGACCCTGATTCAGCAGTTGCTGGTGAGGGCGCGCAACCAAGGAGCCACTTCTGTGCTATTGGAAGTTCGGGAGTCGAACCTTGTCGCCCGCAGACTCTATGAAAGACTTGGGTTTAGTGAAGAAGGGCGCCGAAAGAGGTATTACAAAGAGCCGACCGAGGACGCCCTCATGCTCAAATTTTCGTTGCATTTTGGTGAAAAAGTCCCTTGAACCCGTTTCCAAGGTGTGCTAGCGTTTTAATTCTCATCTCTCCGGAGGTCCACTGAATGGCAGCTCAGGTACGTGATCAGCTTCTGGCAACCAACGATGAATTTCGCAAACTGTCGCAAGAACACTTTGAATACCAACAGCGCCTCGAAAGCTTGATTCAGAAAAAGTATCTTTCTGAAGACGAAAAGATCGAGGAAGTGCGTTTGAAGAAGCTGAAACTCCGCCTGAAGGACCAGATGCAAAGTTTGGAACAGAAGTTCCTTACCGACCACCAGGTCGTTTAGTCGTTCACTCATCGCCGTCACCCGGCGGTAAAGACTCCCGTCTTGACCGTTTTGGCGTACTTGTATTCCTGCACAGCCATCCGTTATCGAATTAGGGCAGCTACAGCCAAGGCTCTATAATCAAACAGATCATGGTTCGCGACGGCATCTATTACGGGCTGGCTTTTATCGCTGCTGCGGTGCTGGTCGGATTCTTAACTGTGCCGGTTCTGGCGGTCATCCCCTTGCTGCTGGCCGCGTTCTTCCTTTGGTTCTTTCGCGATCCCGAGCGCGCGATCCCGGCGGCGCAGGGCGCCGTTGTTTCTCCGGCGGATGGCAAGATTACCGACGTATCAGTCGTCGAACAGAATGGCCGGCGGCAGACCCGTATCAGCATCTTTCTGAATATCTTCGATGTGCACGTGAATCGTTCTCCCATAGCCGGCGTGATCACGGGCGTGCAGTACAAGGCAGGGAAGTTCCACAACGCCATGAGTGCTGCTTCGGCTGAGTTCAACGAGCAGAACGTCGTCAGCGTGGAGGGGGAACGCGGAACGGTGGTTTTTAAGCAGATTGCGGGGTTGTTGGCGCGCCGTATTGTATTCGACAAAAAGGTCGGGGATCGCGTCGCGCTGGGCGAGCGTGTCGGGCTCATAAAGTTCGGTTCGCGGGTGGACGTGATCTTCGCTGCTGAGGCTGAGATTAAGGTACGGGTCGGCGACAAAGTGAAGGGTGGATCGAGTCTTCTCGCCGTGGCCCAGCCGAGCGTTGTTGCGGCCGCCGCAAGAGATGCCATGGAGGTGCGATGAGCCAACACCCCACCCCTCATGAGAATCCCGCCACGCCACGGCGTGCGCGGAAAGGGTTATATATCCTTCCTTCGATATTTACGGCTGGCAACATAGCGGCGGGTTACTACGCAATTTCGCAGGCAATCCAGGGCTCGGTGGCGGCCCCGTGGTATTTCGACCAGGCGGCCAAGGCAATCGGCATCGCGATCGTGCTCGACTTCTTCGATGGCGGCATCGCGCGCCTCACCAACACCACCAGCCCATTCGGCGGTGAGTTGGATTCACTGGCCGACGTGGTTGCGTTTGGGATCGCTCCGGCGATATTGGCTTGGACATGGGGCTTTCGCATGTTGCCGTTTGCCGGGGAGTCCGACATTCGCGCGCGCGTTATCCAGCTCGGTGCGATTGCGACCTTCGTTTTCCTACTGGCAGGTGCGTGCCGCCTGGCGCGGTTCAACATCCAGGCAAACCCGCAGCCGTCTAATCCGGGACGTCCGGGGCGTAAATATTTTGTTGGCATGCCCATCCCCGCCGGCGCCGGAGCGGTCGCGGCGGTTGTTCATCTGCTCCAGGGCGATCCTCTGCAAATTTGGTGGCTGTCTATCGGATGGGGCGTGTTCGTCTTTGCTCTTGCTTTTCTTATGGTCAGTACCTGGCGTTTCTTTAGCTTCAAGGGGATCAACTTCCGCCAGCCGCAGAACTTTCGCTGGCTCATCGCGATTGGCGCCGTTATCGCCTTGATCTGGTTTTCTTCGCAATATGTACTGTTCGTGCTGGCTTTGGTTTATATCCTTTCCGGAGTACTTGCCCGGTTGTCATTCGTCTTCCGCCGTTCCAGTGTGCCGCCCACTCCGCCACAAGACGAGGTATCCCACGCCTGATGAAGAACGAACCAATCAAACCCGCCGGAGCTCGTACGAACGGCGGACACTGGGGAGGAATGTTCCGTGTAGCCATTATTGGCGCCGCCACGCTGAAGGGCCGCGAACTGAAGGATGTTCTGAGCGACCGCAATTTTCCTGCACAGGACATCCGTTTGCTGGACGATGATGAATCGCTTGGCCAAATCGAAGCGGTGGGCGAGGAACCTACCTTTATCCAAAGCGTCTTACCGGAGCACCTGGAGAATGTGGACTTCACGTTCTTTGCTTGCGACGAGCATTTCACGCGCACAATCTGGCCCATGGCGCGCGCGACGGGCAGCGATATCGTGGACCTCTCCTACGCACTTGAGAATGAAAAAGGTGTGCTGCTGCGCGCCCCGTGGATTGAACGCGAGCTGAATATTCCTCCACGAGTGGATTTTGCGGTCGTCCCGGTGACGATTGCGCATCCCGCCGCCGTGGTGCTGGCTTTATTGATGCTGCGCGCGCAAAAGGCCGGCCGCATCACGCGCGCCATCGCCACGGCCTTCGAACCTGCTTCCGAGCACGGCAAGCGAGGAATGGATGAGCTGCATGAGCAAACGGTCAACCTGCTTTCCTTCCAGCAGCTTCCCAAGGGAGTATTCGATTCCCAGGTGGCCTTCAATCTTTTGGACCGTTATGGCGAACATTCTCTGCCCTCGCTGGAATCGGTGGAAAGCCGTATTCAACGCCACTTCCGGAGTCTGGTGAACGACAGGGTGGCCGTACCTTCGCTGATGCTGCTGCAAGCCCCCATCTTCCACGGGCACGCGTTCTCGCTGTACATTGAGATGGAGCAACCTGCCCAAATAGAAGAGCTGACGGCCGCTCTTTCCGGCGAGCATGTGGACGTGTTACAGGGAGGGGAAGAGTCGCCCAGCAACGTGAATGCCGCGGGTCAGGAGCAGATACAGGTGTTCGCGCGTCCTGATGCACAAAGTGGGAAGGGATTCTGGACTTGGGCTGCCTCCGACAATCTACGGATTGCCGCACTTACCGCAGCCGAGTGCGCGGAAAGCATGATTGCCGCTCGTCCACGAGGCACGGTGCAGTAATGATTTGGCGATGCTCTCGTTTGCAGATCCTGGGTTGGGTTGCTGCTCTGCTGCTTGTGACTACCGGCTGCGGATACCACACCAGCGCTCACGGTGTTCGTCTGCCCACGGACATGCACACCATCTACGTACCGGCTTTCGCTAATAACACTCAGACCTACCGTATCGAAGAACTGCTTACTTCGGACGTGGTGAAGGAACTGCGAAACCGTACCAATTATCGGATTGTGACCACCAACGACGGCTCTGCGGACGCTACCCTTTCCGGCACGGTCATCACCACGTTCATTGCCCCATTGACCTACAACTCCCAGACGGGCGGAGTTTCATCGTCTATGGTGTTCGTCACCATGAAGGTCGCTTTGGTCAGCCACCAGGGTAAAGTTCTGTGGGACAATCCCAACCTCCTCTATCGCGAGGAGTATCAGATTGCTAACAACGGCAAGAATTTCTTCGAGGAAGAAAGCCCGGCGCTGGAGCGGCTGGGTTCACGCTTCGCGCAAAACCTGGTCAGCGACATGCTGGAGGCTTACTAGATGCGCAGTTTCGCGGCATCCGATCGCTTCGTGGCCGATGTGAAGGCGCGCAAGGTAGCTCCCGGTTATGTCTTCATCGGCGATGAAGCCTTCTTTCGTAAGCGCTGTCGCGAAGCCATACTGCAGCATTTGGTGCCCGCCGACGTGTGCGAGCTGAGCGTCTATGACATGGACCTCAGCGAGACCGATTTGCAGCAGGTCCTCGACCATGCCCGAACGCCGTCGCTGATGTCTCCGTTCCAGGTGTTCTTCATCCGCGGAGTGAAGAACCTCTACGGCCGCGGCAAGCACGACGATGAATTCTCTGCCATCAAGGACTATTTCAAGGACCCGAATCCCCACGCCCTGCTGATTTTCGTTGCCGACCATATCAGTATTCCCGCCGATGCGCGCCGCATGGACCTGACGGACAAGGACCGCTACGAACGCATCCGCGAAACCCTGGGCGAGTACTGTACCGTGCTTGAGTTCGCCCGCGTGGATGAAGGCGATGCGGTGAAGTGGGCAATCGAGTCGGCCCTCGCCCAAGAGGTCAAGCTGGATAACGATGCCGCGCGCGAGCTGGTGGACTCGCTGGGTGGCGACATGATGATGGTCGCCAATGAGCTGGAGAAGCTAATCCTGTTCGTCGGCGACAAGAAACGCGTTACCTTGGGCGATGTCGAAACCTTGGTGCTCGCAGCCAAGCAGCGGTCGTTTTACGAATTGACCGACGCCATCTCCGCCCGCGACCGAGCTCGGGCGCTCGCGGTGCTGGACGCTATTCTCAGTGCAGGAGATGGCGAGGATGCAGCCATTGGGCACCTGTATATATTGTCGCGCACGTTCCGGCAGATGCTGGTCATCCTGGAACGTAATGTGCGCGATTCCCGCGCGCTATGGCAGGCCTTGTGGCAGGGCTTCCGGATCCCTCCGTTTGCCGCCGAGGACATCATTCGCCAGGCCCGGCGCTATAAGTCGCGCCGCGAATTGACTAGCGCGATCCGCCGCGTGGCGCGTGCCGACCTCGCTTTGCGCTCGAATCCTCCCAGCAAGCGTCTCATTCTAGAGAACCTTGTGCTCGACTTGACGGCCGAACCGAAGCTGTACGCCGAGGCGGAATGGCTGCAAGAAGAGCTGCCAGTCTGAACCTGGGATGGCGTGACTCTGGGCGCGGAATTTGATTCGCGAACTAAGGAAGATTGCTTACAACCACCCCGTTTGAGGACCCTGCGCTTTGGCCGCTTTCGAGCGACGAAGTCGCGTAGAGCGACTTGATGACCTCAGTGAGGATGTTGTTCTGGTTATGCGGATCGTTGGAATACGAGCGAAGAAAATCGTCCAGCACGCTGGAGATTTCAGCCCCGGTGGGACCGCCGGAGGGTTGCGACTTGGCGAGGGCTTCGGCCACGGCAGCCCGTAATATCTGATAGTCATCCTTCGCAGGCCCGTAAGCATGCTTCGGCAACGATATATAAATGTCGGTCGCCGAATTCTCGGGTAATGGCTGCTCTTTCCTCTTCCGCTTGGTTCCGGCGTCAACTTCCTTTTGAATACTGAAATGAACCACTAAACCAGTCGGCAGGGTCGCCAGCAGCTTCTGGTCTGTTTCGAACTCCCGGGCGCGTCCTGTCCTTCTAAGGTAATCCACTTCCTTCAGGAGGAGATTGAAGAAATCGACAATGTGATAGGCCATCCCCTGTTCTTCGGAGGTGTAGATTCCGAGCGCCCCTGTGGGGTGCTCAGGGATATCGGCGGTGATGAACTTTCCTGACGAAGCAGGCTCGACGCCGAGTTTCGCCAAGGCATCCGGCGGCACCGGCTGGTTGGGGTTTCCATTTGCACTGCTAGCGGCAAGGAACTTGCCGAACGACTTTTTAACCACCTCGCCACTCTGCTTGTCCTGCGAGGGCAGATTGCTAGTGAATACTCCAACCAAGTCAAGAAGGACGTTGCCCGGAACCTCGTAATGCTCTTGCGGGAGGGCAACTGACAAGCTGCTCTGCGTGCGTGACGTAATGATATTGGGAGGGTCCTTGGGATTCTTCGGGGCCGGACTGACTGAGAAATATAGCGACAGAGTGCCGTTTGAATTGGGTACTGCCATGCGGAGCGTGTCAGCTTCGGGACCGGTTGCGTTCAGGAGATAAGGGGCCAACCAATTGTCGATGACGGCCGTGGCGATCTTGGCCTGGTCGTCGCTTGTAGGGGTGGTTCCGGCCAGAACCAGGTTAGTGTCCCGGCGAAAAATGGCTGCGATCTTGGTCGCGGGTACATGGACAATCGGAACTGCAGGGGCAGGCGGAGCCGGCGTACGGGCAGGAGGCGGTGCGACGGCCCGCGCTTCAGCCACGGGTTTTGATACCGGGGTCGGCGTGGCGGGCGATTCCGTCCGAGACCCGGCACTCTCGGTCTGCTGCGTTAGCGGGGAAGGGGTGGATGCGGTGAACGGCGGATCGACCCCGGGGGTGAACGGGGTCATCTTTTGTGGATCGTAATCAGAAGGCCGCTCCGCGATCTTTATCGCACCGCGGCGCTCAATATACCGTTCAGCCTCAATCACAATCTCGCTCGATCGAAATTGCACCTTGGCCCGATAAACAGGGGCGCCATTGAGCTGTTCAGGCCGGTACCACAAGTACGGGCCGTCAAGTCTAGTCCAGTTATATTTGAACTTTCGCGCATTGAGACTGGCATCGGCCAGCTCGTCTTTCGGGCCAATCCACGCCGGGTCCCATGCCTTCTGGTCAACCGTCAGGTAGACCGGGAACTGTTCCACCTCGAAGGTTGTACCCTTTCTCTTCATCACCACAACATCGGCCCTCTCCTGAAATTCATCCTTGCTGCGCGGATGGCCCATAACGCCCGGAAGATAAATCAGAAGTGTGGCTGTGCCGCCGTTTGGCACCTGCCGTGGCAGTTCGTGACGGAACCGGTTGCTAAAGTCAACCATGTCGGGCGCAGGAGAGCCGGTCTTGCCCGTCCATTTTGTTTCTCTTCCCACCAAGGCGATTGTCATGGCGTACAGTTGCAAGGCCTGCCGAAAGGAGAGTCGCTTCTTCGGCGCCAGATACTTCACCCCCCTGCCGGTCCTCGCGGGCTCTGTCAGATCCTTGCCTGCCTTGCGGAGCTCGTCCAGCGTCCAGGTGGAATAGTCCGGCAGGGTCATGGCCGCGGCTAATTCGTCATGCAGACCTTTCAGTCCGCCCGACAGCTCGGTCCCGGGAAGAGACCAGATCATGCACAACAGCGGCATCGGGCTGGCTGTCGGATCGTCATTGGCCGAGTAGGCAACAAACCGGGAGTCGTCCGGGTCCTCGGGGTGTGCCTTCTTGGGCAGCCCCTCGACCGGCTTTCCAATCGTTGGAAGGTATTTGTGAATCAGGTCCCAGGCCCTCAGGTTCAACGCTATGAGGGCCTCGCTGAGCCGGGCCACCGGTTCGCCCTTACTCTCGTAGGCGTCAAGCTCTTCTCTATGAAGGCCTGCCATTTGCCTTGGCAGGGTCGGCCGATCAGAATCCTGGGGTTGTTGGCCCGCGCCACTGGCGACCGGCAAGAAACTTAGCAGAAGCGTTCCCACAATCGAAACCTTTACAACTCGGTTGCGGAGTTGCGGGCAGCTAAGTGTCATGATCTGCACCCCGAGCACGGATCCCTTTCACCCGATGAAGCCGTGCCATGCGCACACGCGCGTGGCTTGCTTTGTGTCGCCCAATCGGAGGAAGTGCCCCGTTTCATTTTCATCGGCAGGGAAATTGAGCGAGGCTGTTCTGGCGATTATATTACGATCGTATTCGTGGCAGGTGTCCAGCGCCGGAAGGTGTTTCGGATTATCTCGTCACGAGGAAGTTAGTCTGGGGCGATCGGATATAGGGCGCTCCACATGTTCACTTAGATCAGGTTGTCATTTTCCCGTTGTGGGAAATCTTTACAAATCTTTACAAAAAATCCTGTAACGCTTTTCGGCCAAATTGCGTTTATTCTTGTGGTCCCGTTGTCAATGAGCTGTGGCGCAGCCAAGCCGCTTTACATCAACGACTTGGCGCTGCCACAACCCTGACTACTGACTAGTGACTACGGCCTGCTGCTCCGTATGGTGCTCCAACTCGTGGGCTACAGCAATGGATAACCGACGAATGCCCTCACGGATCTGCTCCGGCTGGGCGTTGGAGAAGTTCAACCGCATGTGCGAGCCGGTATCACCGCCGGGGAAGAACGGATCGCCGGGGACGAAGGCGACGTCCTGACGTAGAGCGGTATCCAGCAACTTCATGGTGTCAATTCCCGGAGGCAAGGTTACCCATAGGAACAGTCCGCCCTTAGGGTGCGTCCAGGTAACCTCAGGCGGGAAGTAGTTGTGGAGCGCCTCCAGCATGGCGTCGCGGCGTTCGCTGTAGACACGGCGAATGAGCTTCACGTGCTCTTCGAGGAAGCCATCCTTGGCCACTTCGTACGCCACCATCTGGTCGAAGCTGCTGGTATGGAGGTCGGCGCACTGCTTCAACTGCACCAGCCGGCTGACGACATCAGGTGGGGCGACGATCCAGCCTAGGCGTAGTCCCGGCGCCATTACCTTGGAGAAGGTGCTGAGGTAGATGACGTTGCCGAGACGGTAGCCATTGTCGCGCTGTAGGTTGGTGCGGTCGAGGACAACCAGCGGCGGAAGATGCTCGCCTTCATAGCGCAACTGGCCGTAAGGATCGTCCTCGATGATGGGGATGCCGTACTTGTCTGACAGCTTCACCAGCTCATCGCGACGGCTGCGCGACAGCGTCACGCCGCCTGGGTTCTGGAAGTTGGGGAGGATGTACATGAACTTGGGCCCGGAACGCAGCGCTCTCTCCATCTCGCTGGTCTGCAGCCCGCTGTCGTCTACGGGGATGGTGACGTATTCAGCGCCCATGAGATCGAACGCCTGCAGCGCGCCGAGATACGTTGGAGACTCCACCAGTATGCGGTCACCCCGGTTGATGAGTAATTTGGCGATGAGGTCTAACGCTTGTTGCGAGCCGCTGGTGATGAGTACGTTGTCCACCTGGGCGAGGATGCCGTAGCGTGCCATCTGCTGCACGATCAGCTCGCGCAAGGGAAGATAGCCTTCGCTGGGACCGTACTGTAAGGCCGCGAAAGCCTGGTTAGCCAAGACGCGTTGGCATGCTTCCTGGAAACGGGCTACAGGAAAGACTTCGGGCGCAGGCAAGCCGCCGCCGAAGGAGATAATCTCAGGACGTTGCGTAAGCTTGAGTAGCTCACGAATGATGGAACTCTTGGCCGTCTTAGTACGCTGTGCGTAACGATGGGCCCAGGGCGCTGCCATACCACACCTCCTCAGTTACAGCCCAACATA
>Ga0209040_10000149_pt1 | contig 46210 bp, 53 predicted proteins | sample BogFormECP12_OM3_FD_188240 | JGI IMG/M metagenome (GOLD analysis project Ga0209040, IMG submission 188240) | Bog forest soil microbial communities from Calvert Island, British Columbia, Canada - ECP12_OM3 (SPAdes) (version 2) | ecosystem: Environmental > Aquatic > Freshwater > Wetlands > Bog ... | reverse complement strand
TGATGCCGCGCAGTAGGAGCTTTACGAGCCAGCTCTACCGGGCCGCGAGGCTGAGCGCATCCGGCCGCGCTGTCCGCAAGGGCTACGCCGGCGGGAGGGCCAAGAACATCATCGTTGGCCGTGCTCTTGGACGGGCGGGAGTGTGGCGGAGGTTGTGGCGCTGATGGCCTACGTGGTCTATATCGTCGCGGCCGTCGGCTTCTTCGGGACGGTCTCTTGGGTGATCCTGCGCGGCCGCAACCACTAAGCCGTCGTGACCGTGATGCGCTCGGCACCGCGGCCGGGACCGATACCGCGGACGGCCTGGCGGGCGCCCGCACCTCGTCTCCTAGGAGTTGGTCTTCTAGGAGCTGTGACCTTTGGCCTCCCCGGATTCCTCGATCCAGGCAACCGACGCGGGGTTGACGAGTACGGGCTTCCCGTTCCTATGGAGGTGTGCGTAGCCCCTTCCGGCATCCCTCCCTAGTAGCTGGGCCGCTTCTTTGGCGGACTCGTCAACGACGAGGGGATCGCTACCGAGGATCTGGAGTCGAGCGGCCATGCCCCACACGCTACAGGCTAGGCAGCCTTGATCGTGATGCGCTCGGCACCACGGCCAGGGGGCGACTACGATCGTGCAGTAGGAGCCTGAGCTCTATGGAAAAACGCTACCACCTCACGACGTTCGGCTGTCAGATGAACGAGCACGACTCCGAGCGGATGAAGGGCATGCTCGAGTCGCTCGGCTATCGCGAGGCGAGCGAGCGCGGGCAGGCGGACCTGATCCTCTTCAACACGTGCTCGATCCGCGAGTCGGCGGACAGCCGTTTCATCTCTCATCTCGGCGAGGCGCGGCGCCTGAAGCGCGAAGCGCCCGAGCGGGTCGTGGGCGTGGGTGGCTGCTGGGCGCAGTCGCTCAAGGAGGAGGTGTTCGAGCGCTTCCCGTTCGTCGACGTGGCCTTCGGCCCCGGGCAGGTGCACCGGTTGGCGGAGTTCCTGACGAGCGACTCGCTGACCGCGCAGGGCTACTTCGAGTTCGAGGGCTTCACCGGACACCTGCCGGCGCGGCGCGAGCGGCCATTCCAGGGCTGGCTGCAGATCAGCGTGGGCTGCAACTGCGCCTGCTCGTACTGCATCGTCCCGTCCACGCGCGGACGCGAGGTCAGCCGCCCGCCCGCGGAGCTGCTCGAGGAGGTGCAGGCGATGGCGGCCGAGGGCGTGCGCGAGGTGACGCTGCTGGGGCAGAACGTGAACTCGTACGGCCGCGATCTGCGCGCTCGCGTGCGCCCGCCAGGGTGTCCTTCCGAAGGGCCGCTGCGCTCGGGGGCGCCGGCTGGGAGCCGCGGCGAGCGCCCGAGCTTCGCGGGGCTGCTGGCGATGCTCGACGGCGTGGAGGGGATCGAGCGAATCCGCTACACGAGCCCACACCCGAAGGACATGCGCGAGGACGTGATCCGCGCGCACGCGGAGCTGGCGAGCGTGTGCGAGCACATCCACCTGCCGCTGCAGTCGGGGTCGAGCCGCATCCTGAAGGCGATGCGCCGCACCTACGACAGGCGCCGCTACCTGGACCGCGTGGCGCTGATCCGCGAGCACGTGCCCGACGCGGCGCTCACGACGGACATCATCGTGGGCTTCCCCGGCGAGACGGAGGCGGACTTCGAGCAGACGCTGGAGGTCGTCGACGAGGTCGGCTACGACGGGGCGTTTACGTTCATCTTCTCGCCCCGCCGGGGCACCGAGGCTGCGCGCCTGGCAGACGGGGCGGTGCCGCACCCGGTGAAGGTCGCGCGCATGGAGCGCTTGGTGGAGCTCGTGCAGGCGCGCGCGAAGGAGCGCGCGCAGCGCTTCGTGGGGCGCACCATGGACGTGCTCGTCGAAGGGCCCTCGCGCAACGACCCGCAGCGTCTGCGGGGTCGCACGCGCCACAACAAGGTCGTGAACTTTGCCGGCCTGGCGCAGCCGGGCGAGCTGGCACAGGTGCAGATCGCAAGTGCGACCAGCCAGTCGCTCGCCGGCGAGGAGCTGCTGCTCGCGCGCGCACGATCATGAGGATCCGCGCGGCCGTGCTGCAGGAGTTCGGCCGTCCGCTCGTCGTCGAGGAGCTCGATCTCGCCGAGCCGGGCCCCGGCGAGGTGCTCGTGCGCCTGGCGGCGTGCGGAATCTGCCACACCGACATGTACACCGCCTCGGGCGCCGATCCGTCCGGCTACGCGCCCACGGTACTAGGCCACGAGGGCGCTGGGGTGGTCGAGCGCTGCGGCCCGGACGTGACGCTCGTGCAGGAGGGCGATCACGTGGTGACGCTGTTCTCTCCCCAATGCGGCGAGTGCGTCCACTGCCGCAGCCAGCTGACCAACCTCTGTCTTGCGATCCGCGAGCAGCAGAACCTCGGCTACCTGCCCGACGGCACGACGCGGCTCTCGCGCGGCGGCGAGCCGCTGCGTCACTTCATGGGCACCTCGACGTTCGCCGAGTACACCGTGATGCCCGAGATCGCGCTCGCGCGCGTGGACCGGGATGCGCCGCTGGCCGCCGCGTGCCTGTTCGCATGCGGGCTATCGACTGGACTCGGCGCGGCGATGAAGTCCGCGGCGGTGCGGGAGGGATCGACGTGCGTGGTGTTCGGCGCGGGCATGGTCGGGCTCGGCGCCGTGGCGGGTTGCCGATTGCAGGGCGCCGAGCGGATCGTGAGCGTCGATCTCTCGGCCGAGCGACTGGAGCGCGCGCGCGGCCAGGGCGCCACGGACGCGCTGCAGGCAGGGCACGACACGGTTCAGCGGATCCTCGAGCTGACAGACGGCTTCGGCGCCGACTACACGTTCGAGGCCACGGGGCTCGTATCGGTGATGCGCCAGGCTGTGGAAGCCGCGCGCATGGGCTGGGGCCTGTGCACCGTTTGCGGCGTGGCCGGGCGGGGGGAGACGCTCGACGTGGTGCCACGGCTGCTGATCACCGGACGGCGCATCTGCGGATCGTCCTTCGGCGGGCTCAACGGGCGCGAGGACGTGCCGGCGCTGGTGCGCCGCTATCTGCACGGCGAGATCGACGTCGAGCCGTTCATCTCCCACCGGCTGAGCCTCGACGAGGTGAACAGGGGCTTCGAGCTGATGGAGGCCCAGGACGGGATCCGCAGCGTGATCGAGCTCTGAGCGCACGACCTGGGGGCCGGATCTCGCGACCCGCGAACGGGCGGCGCCGTGCGTTCCGCCGCCCGCTATGCGAACATACGTTCGTGCGCTGGGACAACCTCACGATCGAGGCCGACGAGCAGCGTCGGCTGCCCGGGCACCGGGACCCCGCGACCGTGCGCCGCTTCGACGCACCCGAGGCGCTCGACATGCGCTTCTACGAGGTGCAGGCGAAGTCAGTCCTGAATCGCGTGCCGGAGAAGTCGCGAATGCCGTTCCGCTGGACTGTCAACCCTTACAGGGGTTGCAGTCATGCGTGTGCCTACTGCTTCGCGCGCCCCACGCACACATACCTCGGCTTCGACGCCGGGCGTGACTTCGAGCGCGAGATCATCGTGAAGGTGAACGCGCCGGAGGTGCTGCGGGCAGAGCTCGCGCGTTCCTCGTGGAAGGGCGAACACGTCGCGCTCGGGACGAACACAGACCCGTATCAGTGGGTCGAGGGCCGCTACAAGCTGATGGAAGGGATCTGGGAGTCCCTGCGCGACGCGGCGAACCCCTGCTCGGTGCTGACGAAGTCGCCGCTGCTGCTGCGCGACCTGCGCCTGATGCTCGAGATCGCGCAGCGCACGAGCATCACCGCGTGCCTGTCGGTGCCGACGCTCGACGAGAAGGCCTGGCGCGCGACCGAGCCGCACACGCCTCATCCGCGGGCCCGGCTGGAGGCCGTCGCGGAGCTCAACCGCACCGGCATACCGACCGGCGTGCTGATCGCGCCGCTGATGCCGGGGATAAACGACGCCAAGCGCCAGGTCGAGCCGCTGCTGGAGGCTGCGCAGGCGGCCGGGGCGACGAGCATCGGCGGCGTCGCGCTGCACCTGCGCGGTGAGGTGCGCCAGGTGTTCATGAGCTGGCTCGAGATCCAGCGCCCGGATCTCGTCGAGCGCTATCGCGAGCTCTACCGTCGCGGCGCCAACGCGCCGGCGGAGGAACGCCGGCGCCTGGCGCGGATGGTGGCCGGAGGAGGCGCTCCGTCGTCGTTTCGCACCCACGGGCACGCCCCCGAGCGCGATCGGCGGGTGCTCGAGAGCGGTGATCGGCGGTCGCTTCAGACCGCGCTGTTCTAGAAGCGCGGGCGGTCAGCGCTTCTCGCGCAGCGCGTGCTCGAAGGTCGAGGCGATCTGTTCGGATCCGAGGCGGCGCGCGATGCTCGCGGCGAGGTCGGGGGCGAGCGCCCACAGCAGGGCGCCGCCGCGCAGGGAGAGCGAGCTGACATCGACCTCGGCGCGGTCCTGCTCGATCGCGCGCACGACGGCCGCAGCGACATCCTCGGGGCTGCGCGTGCCAACGCCGAACGGGAGCTTGGCCCCCGACTGCGCGAACAGCCCCGCCTGCCGGATGAAGCCCGGCAGTACGCACGAGACGCCCACACCCGAGCTGCGCAGGTCGATGCGAAGACCACCGGCGAGGCCGCGCAGACCGAACTTGGTGGCATGGTAGAGGGGGTTTCCCGGGGCGGCGGCGCGACCGCCGGTGGAGGAGACGAAGACGAGATGCCCGCGTCGGCGCGAGATCATCCCCGGCAGCAGTGAATGCGCGAGCACCGCTGGGGCACGCAGGTTCACGTCCAGCGCGCGGTCAACCTCGTCCACCGACAGGTGGGTGAGCGGCGCCGCGGCCGGCAGCGCCGCGTTTGCGATCAGGATGTCGACATCGCCGGCCTCCGCTGCCAGGCGCAGGACGTCCTCGCGCACGCTGAGGTCGGCTCTCAGCGCGCGGGCGCCGAGCTCGCCCGCCAGCGTCTCGAGCGCCTCGAGGCGCGTGCCGGAGAGGATCAGGCGCCCACCGCGGGCGTCGATCGCGCGCGCGATCGCTCCCCCGAGCCCTCCGCTTGCGCCGGTGAGCAGGACTGTGGACCCGGAGATCTGCACGTGCTGCGAGCCTATCCCGATGCGCACGATCGCGTTGTTCGGGCCGACCGGCGTCGGCAAGACGGCGGTCGCGGTCGCCGTCGCCGAGCGCCTGCGGGGGGAGGGCGAGGACCCGGTCGCGGTCTCGGCGGACGCGCTGCAGGTCTACCGGGGCCTGGAGACGCTCACGGGCGTGGCCTCGGCCGCCGACCAGGCCGCGCTCGAGCACCGGCTGGTGTCCTTCCTTCCGATCGACGCCACCTTCAGCGTCGGCCAGTACGCAGCGCTCGCGCACGCCGAGATCGACGCTCTGCTGCGGGCAGGCCGACGGCCGATCGTCGTCGGCGGGACCGGCCTCTACCTGCGGGCGGCGCTCGCCGACCTCGATCTGCGACCGCCGCCGCCCGATGAGCTGCGCGAGCGCTGGAGGTCGGAGCTTGCTGCGCGCGGGGCCCCGGCCCTGCACGCGTTGCTTCTCCAGCGCGCGCCTCGGGTCGCGGCCGAGATCGAGCCGAACGACAGCCACCGCGTCGTGCGCGCGCTCGAGCTGCTGGACCTCGGCGAGCCTCCCGAGGCGGTGAGCGGCGAGACACCGGAGGGTCTCTCACAGCTCTGGAGCGAGCAGCTGCGCCATCCGACGCTGCTCGTCGGGCTCACGATGGAGCGGGAGGCGCTCTACGGGAGCATCGACGCGCGCGTGCGCGCGATGGTCGCCGCCGGTGCGCGCGAGGAGGTGCTGGCCGCGCACGCGGGCGGCGCCTCGCCGACAGCGCGCAAGGCGCTCGGCTTCGATGACCTGCTCGCCAGCGACGTCGAGCGGATGCAGCGACGCACGCGCAACTACGCCAGGCGCCAGCTGACCTGGATGCGCAAGCTCGCGGGCGTGCGCATGATCGACGTCGGCGCGCGCGCCCCCGGCGACGTTGCGCGCGAGATCCTAGACTCCGCCGCGCGATGAGGTTCGAGAAGTGGCAGGCGCTCGGCAACGACTATCTGATCGTGGAGCGAGACCAGCTCCCGTTCGAGCTCACGCCCGCGCGCGTGAGGCGCCTGTGCGAGGGCCACTTCGGCGTGGGCGCCGACGGCGTGCTGCTGCTGAGCGAGGCGGCCGAGCCGGCCCACGTCGCCGATCTGCGCATCTTCAACCCCGACGGCTCGGAGGCCGAGCTGTCGGGCAACGGGGCGCGGGAGGCGATCCTCTATCTGCGCCGCCGCGGCTGGACCGATCGAGACGAGTTCACGATCAACACCCGCGCGGGGGAGATCCGTCCCCGCATCACGGGGACGGAGACCTGCGTCGTTGACATGGGCCTCGCGCGGCTCAGCTCGGCGGACTATCCGGATGGACCGCCGGACGGCGCGGGCGTGGTCAGCGCGGGTGGGCGTGACTGGAGCTTTCGGCACGTCAGCATCGGGAATCCCCAATGCGCGATCCGGATCGACTCGCTCGATGCGCTCGAGGCGCTCGACCTACCCGCGATCGGCCCTGCGATCGAAGGCGACGCGCGCTTCCCGAATCGCACGAACGTATCGTGGTACGTGCCGCTGGCGGGCTCGCACGGTGCCAGCATTCGCGCGCGGATCTTCGAGCGGGGGGTGGGAGAGACGCTGTCCTCCGGCACGGGCGCCAGCGGCGCGGCGGTGGCATACGCCAGCGAGCGCCCGACGGTCCGCCCGCTCGCCGTGCAGGTGATGCTCGACGGCGGCGAGTTGCTCGTCGAGGTGGACGCAGACCTGCGTGTGAACCTGACAGGCTGGGCGCGGCCCGTGTTCGAGGGCCGCCTCAGCGAGAACTTCGAGAAGGAGCTGCATGCAACCGAGTAAGCGCCTGGAGCGCATCCCGCCGTACGCGTTCGCCCAGCTCGAGCGCAAGATCGCAGAGAAGCGCGCGGCCGGCGTGGATGTGATCAGCCTCGGCATCGGCGATCCCGACCGCCCGACGCCGCCGCTGATCGTCGAGGCGATGCAGGAGGCCGTGACCGAGCCCGAGACGCACCGCTACCCCTCCAACCGCGGACGCGAGGACTTCCGCGCCGCCGTGCGCGACTTCTACGAGCGCCGCTTCGACGTCGTGCTCGACCCCGAGCGCGAGGTGATCCCCGCGCTCGGTGCGAAGGAGGCGATCTTCAATCTCAACCTCGCGTTCCTCGACCCCGACGACTACGCCCTCGCGGCCGACCCCGGCTACCCCGTCTACACCGGCGGCCCCTGGCTGGCCGGCGCCGAGCCGGTGCTGATGGCGCTGGAGCCCGAGCACGGCTTCGTGCCGGACCTCGGCGCGATCGAGGAGGACGTCGCCCGGCGCGCCAAGCTGATGTACCTCAACTACCCCAACAACCCCACCGGCGCCGTCGTCCCCGAAGGCTTCTTCGAGCGCGTCGTCGAGTTCGCTCGCGCCTACGAGATCTTGGTCGTGCACGACAACGCCTATTCGGAGATCGTCTTCGACGGCTACCGTGCGCCCTCGTTCCTCGCTACACCCGGCGCGAAGGACGTCGGCGTGGAGGTGTTCTCGCTCTCGAAGGGCTACAACATGACGGGCTGGCGCTGCGCGGTCGTGGTCGGCAACGCGAACGCGCTGCAGGTCTACTGGCGCCTAAAGACGAACATCGACTCGGGGATGTTCGAGGCCGTCCAGCTCGCGGGCGTCGCCGCTCTCTCGCCCGCCTCAGACGCCGAGGTCGCCTCGATGAACGAGCTCTACAAGCGCCGCCGGGACCTCGTCTGCTTGGCGCTCACGGAGATCGGCGTGCACGTGCGTCCCCCGCACGGCACGATCTACGTCTGGGCGCCGGTGCCCGACGGCTTCGAGAGCTCTGAGGCCTACTGCGAGCACGTGCTCGAGCGGGCCGGCGTCGTGCTCTCGCCCGGTGCGATCTACGGTCCCGCCGGCGAGGGCTGGTTTCGGATCTCGCTGACGACGCCCGACGAGCGCCTGCTGGAGGCCGTTGAGCGCCTTGGAGCGCTGCGCGGCTGAGAAGGATCGAACGTGCCTGCGCATCATCTCGATCGGCCTGATGGAGAGTCGAAAGAAATCGGCGACGACGGGTCTCGACAAGATCGCCGCGAGAGCCGTCCCGGCGTTCTGCCTGTGAGCCTCGGCCGTCGTCGCGCTCGAGCTCGCACGTCCTAGACTTGGTTGTGAATGGATAGAGGCCGCAATGGACGCAGCGCGTCGACACACCTCAACGGTCGCGCAAACGGTCACGGACTTGACGGTGCACAGCGCGCGCGTCAGCGCGCGCTGTGCATCGCGGCGAACCCAGACACCGAGGGGCTCGAGGAGCTCTCCGAGCTGCTGCGCACGGCCGGGGTCGCGACCGTCGGCGCGCTTGTGCAGCGCCGCGAGCAGCCGCACCCGAACACTTATCTTGGGCCCGGCAAGGTCGCCGAGGCGAAGGCTCTCGCGCAAGCCCTCGACGCGAACCTGATCGCCTGCGACGACGAGCTGAGCGCGCGCCAGGAGCGCAACCTCGAGCAGGCGCTCGGGCTGCCCGTCGTGGACCGCACGACCGTGATCCTCGACATCTTCGCCGCGCACGCCGGCAGCGCCGAGGGCAAGCTCCAGGTCGAGCTCGCGCAGCTCGACTACAACCTCGCCCGCATGCGCGGGCTATGGAGCCACCTCGAACGCCTCGGCGGCGGCATCGGCACGAGGGGCCCCGGCGAGACGCAGATCGAGACCGACCGGCGCCTTGCCCGCGATCGCATCGCCACGCTGCGCCGGCGCCTGGAGCAGGTCAAGGGCACACGCGCCGTCCAGCGCGCCGAGCGCGAGCGCGCCTCGCTGCCGACGATCGCGCTCGTCGGCTACACGAACGCGGGCAAGTCCACGCTGCTGAACGCGCTCACCGGGGCCGACGCGGGAGTGCGCGACCGCCTCTTCCATACGCTCGACCCCACGACGCGGACGCTGCGGCTCGCCGGGCGAACGACCCTCCTGACCGACACCGTGGGTTTCATCAGCAAGCTGCCGCACCAGCTCGTCGACGCGTTCGGCGCGACGCTCGAGGAGACGCGGCGAGCGCAGCTGCTCGTCCACGTGCTGGATGGCTCGGCTCCGCTGCAGCAGCGCGAGATCATGGAGCGAGCGGTCGCCCAGACGCTGCAGGAGATCGGCGCGGACGATCGCCCGCGCATGCTTGTTCTCAACAAGATCGACCTGCTCGACGCATACGAGCGCGACGAGCTGCGGCTTCGCCATCGCGACGCCGTGCTCGTCAGCAGCGAGACCGGCGAGGGCCTCGACGAGCTGCGCGAGCGGCTCGAGCGGGAGCTGCTGCACACGCTGCGACCAGTGCACCTGCTCGTGCCATACGCGGAGGGTGGGAGCCTCGCGGAGCTGCACGAGGTCGCAGGCGAGGTCAGCCGGCTCGACACGCCCGAGGGCGTACGCGTGGACGCGCTCGTCCCCGCCCACATGGCAGAGCGCTTCGCGCGCTTCGCCGTCGCCTCCTAGCGGTCGTCGCCGCTGCCCGAGAGCACCCCGCGACGCTGGCGCGAGAGCAGCTTCTCGAGGTTGGCCTCGGCAACACGGTCCAAATCGAGCCCGAGCTCGCTCGCGAGTTGCGCTACGTACCAGAGCACGTCGCCGAGCTCCTTGCCCATCGCCTCGCGACGCGCCTCGCTGATCGCCCCGCCGTCGTCGCGGATCGCCTTCTTGGCGTGCTCGGCGACCTCGCCGGCCTCGCCGGCGAGACCCAGCGCGGGGTAGGCAAGCCAGGCCTCGCGCGGATACTCGGCGGTGCGGCGCGATCGCTGCTGGTAGTCGGAGAGCTCGATCGGCGGATCCTAGACCCCGGCCGCGCGCAGCGCGTCGGCGTGGGCCGCGGCCTCGAGGCCATCGTCCAGCGGCGCGAGCTCGCGTTCGCGATCGCCGAGCGCGGCGACGATCAGCCAGTCGGCGAACCACGAGTTCTTCGGCAGCAGGGGGCCGTGCAGGTAGGTGCCGAGCGTGTTGCCGGCGATCGCGCCCTCCATCCCGGTGTGGCCGTCGTTGCCGTAGCCGCGCAGCACGCGCCCGAGCGGCTCCTGGCCGGGCTGCAGGCGGGTGCGTCCGCCGTGGTTCTCGAATCCCGCGAGCACGCGCGTGGACCCGGGGCCCGCCCCGAGTGCCCGCGAGGTGTCGATCGCGACGTTGCCGATCAGCCGCGGCCCCGGCTCGCGTACCGTGTGCACGTCCAGCAGCCCGACGCCGGGGATCTCCTCGTCCTCGAGCGTGTAGGAGTGTCCGAGTAGCTGGTAGCCGCCGCAGACGCCGAGCACGACGGCGCCGCGCTCGGCCGCCCGCTGCAGAGCCTCGCGCTTGGTCGCGATCAGATCCTGGGCGCAGAGACGCTGGTCGCGATCCTGTCCGCCGCCGAGGTAGTAGAGGTCGTGGGCCTCGCCGTCGAGGCGCTCGCCGAGGCTGCTGGCCGACAGCTGAAAACCGATGCCGCGCCACGCGCATCGCCGCTCCAGCACGAGCAGGTTGCCGCGATCGGCGTAGATGTTCATCAGGTCGGGATAGAGCGCGCACGCGCGCAGGGTGGGCGCACCCGAGGGAGCACGCTCAGGCACGAAGCACCACCACCGTTGCGCCCACGTGATCCGCCGTGGCGGGGATCGCGACCGCTCCGGCCGGATGCAGGCCGGCTGCGCGCCCCTCGCTACGCAGCGCCGAGGCGCCAAGGCGGTCGAGCGCCACCGCCTCGAGCGCGCTCCCAGCCGACGCCGGCAGGATCCGGCGCTCCCTCTCGATCGTGATCGTGGCAGGCTCGAGCAGCACCCGCGTCGGGCGGCTCACGTATTCACGCCCGCCAATGCGCGCCCGCTCCGCGGACAGCACCGCGTCCCCTTGGGCGCTGTCGAACGCCTCCGGCTCGGTGACGAGAGCGCAACAGAGCAGTCCGCCCGTGCGCAGGTGGGCGCGGGCGCAGGCCAGAAACGCTCCCCGCTCGCGGGCGCCGCCGAACAGCTGCAGGGTCTGCATCGGCACCAGGCAGAGGGCGTAGTCGCGTCGCGACAGCGAGAGCGTGCGCGCGTCGGCACAGACCGCCTCGACGGCCAGGCCGCCGGCACGCTCGATGAGCGCGCACAGCAACTCGGGGCGGATCTCCACGGCGGTGACGTTGTGGCCACGGCTCGCGAGGTCGATCGCGACGCGGCCTGTGCCCGCGCCGATCTCGAGGATCGCGGCAGACTCTCGCGGCACAGCGTGCTCGTCGGCGAGCCTGCGCCAGAGCTCGAGGTCGGCGTCGTAGCCGCCGCACTCGAGGTCGTGCCAGATCACCTCCTCGAGCGCAGCGTCAGCCTCGGCGCGCGCCTGCGCGCGGCTCACGTCCATTCGCTCACCGCCTGGCCTCGTGCAACGAGCAGCTCGCGCAGCGCGAGCATCGCCGTATAGGTCGGGAGCGCGTAGAGGGTGGCGCCGGCCTGCGGCGCGTCGTGCAGGGCGTCCTCGAGCGCCTGTGCGATGTCGGCCTCGACGCGGATGCGCGCCGAGTCCACGCCGGCGTACTTCAACCGCGCCGCGAGATCGGCAGCCCGGCTGCCGCTGCAGGTCGCGCGGCGGATCCTGCCCGCGAGCAGCTCGAAGTCGGCGTCCCAGATCCACGAAACGTCGCGTCCGTCGGCGATCTTGTCGTTGAGGATCCCGATCACGTCGTGTTCGCCGGGCTCGAGCGCCAGCGTGCGCAGGACCTCGTTGGCCCCGGCCGGGTTCTTGATCAGCAGGATGCGCGTCTCGCGCGGCGGCGAGGGGTGCCCCGCGGGGCCTGGCGCGCTGGGCGCGAGCATCAGCGTCTCAGCGCGACCGAAGGCGGCCCGCGTGTCGTGAAGGCCGGCGATGATCGTCTCCAGCCCGACGCCCAGCGCGGTCGCCAGGGCGCTCGCCGCGAGCGCGTTGTAGACGTTGTAGAGCCCCGGCAGCGCGAGGCGCACCTCGCCGCGTCCCGCGGGCGCGATCAGCGTGAACGAGCTGGAGCGCACGCCTTCCAGATGGACGTCGGTCGCGCTGAGCCCGGGCGCAGGCCGGCGCTGGCCGCAGCTCTCGCAGTGGTAGTGGCCGAGGTGGCCGAGGAGCACCGCGTCGAAGACATATGGCGCCCCGCAGCGCCGACAGTGCTTGGCATCGGCGGCGTGAGCGAGCCCGCCGAGGGCGAGCGCGCGGTCCTCAACGCCGAAGTAGAGGGTCGGCGGGAGACCTCCATCCGTGTCGGGTCGCCCGAGATCTGCAACGAGCGGGTCGTCGGCGTTCAGGACAAGCTGCGCGCGGCTGTGTGCACCCACATGGGCACGCCCTCTGGGGCGCACGCGAGCGAGCGCGGCCTGCCAGCTGTCTGCGATCGCCTCCAGCTCGCCGTAGCGATCGAGCTGATCGCGGAAGAGGTTGCCGACCACGATCACACGCGGGTCGAGCTCTGCCGCCAGTGAGGAGAGCCACAGCTCGTCGACCTCGAACAGGCCGAGCTCGCCGGCGATCTTGCCATGGCCGCGGGCGGCCTCCAGCAGTGTCGTGGCGATGCCGCCGGCCATGTTCGCGCCCGCGCTGTTGTGCACGAGCGAACGACCGGCTCGGCGCAGGATCGCGGCGGCCATCGCGGCCGTGGTCGTCTTGCCGTTGGTGGCCGTGATCAGCACGCTGCCCTGCGGCAGGCGCGCGCCGAGGGAGCCGATTGCGCCGGGAGCCAGCCGCAGCAGCACCTTGCCTGGCGCGCTCGTGCCACCGCCGCCCCGCAGCCGCGAGAGCGCGCCGACGCCGCGTGCGAGCGCGACCTTAGCCGCCAGCGAGGAGGTCATCGCGACGGAGCCGGGCCCTCGCCGTTCGCGCCCGCGACCTCGGGTCCCCGGTCCGCGGCGTTCGCGGGCGCGACCTCGGTCGCCGCGCCCCCGCGCGCGCCTGCGACGGCGTCGGCGGTCGGGGCGGCGTGGCTGCCAAAGGCTCGATTCGGGCCGCCCCCGCGCGGAACGAGCATCGTAACCGCGCCCGGGAGCGCCCGCACGCGCAGCGGCAGCTCGCCGACCGGATCGCCGTCGGCGTACATCGTGAACGGGCGGTCGGCGCTGAGCTCGATCTCGCGAGCTTGAAACACGCTCACCTCCGGCTCGCGCACGTGAGTCCCCTTGAAGACCTTGGGCAGGATCCGCGTCAGGAACGCGAGCTTGCCGACGCGCTCGAGCGCGATCACCTCGAGCAGGCCGTCGTCGAGCAGCGCGTTTGGGGCTGCGCGCATTCCGCCGCCGTAGGTCTGCGAATTCGCGGCCCCGATCGAGTAGCCGCTGAACACGCGCCGCTCGCCGGGCGGGTCGAGCTCCACCTCGAAGCGCGCGTGGCGCCACCCGGCCAGCGCCCTCAGCGCACCATAGGCGTAGACGAGACCGCCCAGCCACGGCGGGGCCCCGTTGGCGATCCTGTTCGCGTCGCTGTCAAAGCCGACCGAGGCGATGCCGACGAAGGCGCTGGCGGGGCGACCTCCAGCGGCGGTCTCGACGAGCCCGAGATCGACCGCGCGCGAGTGGCCGTCTGCGACGATCGCGGCGGCCGCGGCGGGATCCTCTGGTATCCCCAGCACGCGTGCGAGGTCGTTGCCCCGCCCGCCGGGTATCACCCCCAGAACGGAGCCCGGGGTCGCTCTGAGGGCGTCTGCGATCGCGCCGATCAGGCCGTCTCCGCTCACCGCTACGACGGTCTCGCCGGCGCCCGCCGCAGCGGCAGCGAGATCGCGGGCATGAAGCAGATCGCGGGTGTCGACGCGCCGCACGGTCAGGCCGCGCTCGCGCAGGGCCCGTTCGGCGATCGGCGCCGCGCGGGCGGCGCGACCTCCGCCGGCCGTGGGGTTGACGATCAGGCAGATCGGGGCGGGCACGACCCAAGCCTAGTAACCGTGCCGCGCGCCGGGATGGAGCGCCCAGCGCCCATGGCCGCGGTTCCCCGGCCAGACCGGCCTCAGGCCGAGCTTGCGCGGGCGCGGTCGCGGCGTCGCCTGCCGATTGCCGCGATCACGCCGAGCGTCGCCAGCACCACGAACAGCCCGAGCAGCACGGCGGGCGCGAGCCCGATGCCACCGAACGGCAGCGCGACGAGCTCGACGATGCCGGTCCCCACCGCGAGCAGCGCCACGATCAGAACCAGGATCAGCAGGATGCCGCGCAGCCGCGCGAGTATCCCCGCGCTGGCTGGCGGCACGAGCAGGCCCATCGCGCGCAGGGCAAACAGCTGTCGCCCGGACGGCGGCGCCTGGCCGAGGCGCTCGACCGCGTCCTTGAGGTCGCCCGCCCGTCGTTCGGCGAGCGCGAGCGAGGCGTCGGCCATGCGCCTTATCTGCATCCTCTCCTGCGGTCTTGCGGCCGCGAGCGCCCGCTGGAAGTAGCCGCGAGCGGCATCCGCGTCGAAGCGCTCCGACGCTCGCGCTCCGAGGATCGCGAGCGCTGCCGCCTTGTTGCGGGTCTCAACCTCGAGCTCCTCGTCGGAACGTTGCTCGAGCGCCTGGATCGCCTGCATCGCGCCGCGTTGCTCGATACGAATCTGCCGCTGTTTGGGGGCCATCGCGCGGCATTCTATGGACTGCGCGGGCGCGCGGCGGCGCCCCGCAGCCGGTCCGCCGAAGTGCGCTCGCTGTCTCGGGCAGCGCGCTATGCTCGCGCTCGTGAGACAGCGCGCCAGCTCAGCTCGAGCGCATCTTCCCCGTCCGGCGCGCACCGGCGCGTTCGTCGTCCTGTGCACCTGTCTCGCGCTCGCGCTCGCCGGCGCCGAGCGGGCCGCGGCGAAGGGGGTCGTCGGCAACTCCTTCAACGAACTCACCAAAGCGGCTTCCGAAGCGCCGGCGGCGACGCAGACCACGAGCACGACGGCGACGAGGTCGGAATCCAACTCGGCGAGCACGTCCAACTCGCACACGGTGATCTGGCTGGGGGTCGGCGTTTCCGTCGTGCTGCTGTGCGGAATCGGCTTCGCGATCGCCCGCGACGCGCGCCGCGTGGCGCCGGCCGGCGACGCCGATCTCGCCGAAGGCCGCTCGGTCCACGACACCGCCGTGCGGCTGCGCAAGCGGCGCGCCAAAGCGAAGGCGGCGCGGCGCCAGCGCAAGCGTAATCGCGCCTAAGGTCGCGCGGCTAAGGCCGGGCGGGCGAGCGTTCGATGCGGCGGGTGCTGCGTGCGGCGGTGCGGACGCGCGATGGCGGCGGGGGGGAGGGGGAGCCGTGAGGCCCGCGCCGCGGGCGCCGCGGGCGCGGCGCACGAGGGTGCGGATCGCGCGGCCCCGCTGGAAGCGCCTTGGACCCGCCGTCCTCTTCAGAGGAGTCCGGCACGTCGCGGGCCTGCATCGCCTCGTCATCGCGGAACGGAATCCACAGCATCAACCCGGCGATCGGAAGCTTGACGAGCGCGGCAAGCATCATGATCCAGAACCAGATCGGCATTGTCCGGCGATGGTACTACTGCGGGATCGGAACGCAATCGCCCGAGCCGCTGACGGATCTGGGACGCGAGATCGCCGACTGTCGGCGATGTCCGCGATTGGTCGCGTGGCGTGAGCAGGTGGCGCGCGAGAAGCGCGCGGCGTTCGCCGGCGAGCACTACTGGGGTCGGCCGCTGCCTGGCTTCGGCGACCCGGCCGCGCGCGTGCTCGTGGTCGGTCTCGCGCCGGCCGCGCACGGCGCCAACCGCACCGGTCGCATGTTCACCGGCGATCGCTCGGGCGAGTTCCTGTTCGCGGCCCTTCACCGCACCGGCTACGCCAACCAGTCGCTCTCCCGCGCGTGCGGCGACGGCCTGGCGCTGAGCGACATCCGCATCACCGCTGCGGTCCGCTGCGCGCCGCCGGGGAACCGCCCGACGCCCACAGAGCGAGACACGTGCCTGCCCTGGACCGTACGCGAACTGCGACTGCTCAGCCGCGTGCGCGTGCTCGTCTGCCTCGGCGCGTTTGCGTGGTCGGCCGCGCTGAAGCTGCTCGCGGAGCTCGCGGACCGACCCCCGCCGCGGCCGCTGCCGCGCTTCGCGCACGCTGCCGAGTGGCGCTCGGCGGCGTACACACTGCTCGGCTGCTACCACCCCAGCCAGCAGAACACGTTCACGGGCAGGCTCACCGAGCCGATGATCGACGCCGTGCTCGAACGGGCGCGGACCGTTGCCTGCAGCGGCGCTCCCGCGCGCTAGCCTGCTGTGCAGGAGCACCCGACCGCAGGCATGAGGAGACGCGTTGAGGACCACGATCGTCGCAGTCGCCGCAGCCGCCGCCGCGCTGGTCGCTGCCGGTATGCTCGGCGTGGCGGCTGCCGAAGCGCCAACGGTCACCCCGACGCGCACGGTCAGCGTGCAAGGGGTCGCTGACCTTCCGCTCGCTCAGGGCTCGAGCGCAGCCGCGGCGACGGCCGTCTACCGCCAGGCGATGGCGGCCGCGGTGAACGACGGGCAGGCGAAGGCAGAATTCCTCGCGGGCAAGGTCGGCGCGACGCTTGGCCCAGCTCAGACCGTCGCCGAAGATGGCGGCTACATCAGCTGCACGGGCGGCGAATCCGGCTACACGCAGTACGAAGGCGAACAGCCCGACTTCGGCACCGCCCGCAGCAACCCGACCGTCGTGGCGCCGGCTGTCGGGGCGCCCGCGGCGTCCTCCGGCGCCACCGTCACGAAACCCAAAGCGGTTACCAAGCACCGCCGTAGGCACGCCAAGGCCGCCTCCGCGGTGTCGTGTGTGCTGACCGCGCAGGTCTCCCTCTCCTACGCGATCAGCTGACGGCGGAGGCGGGCGTGGCATACACCACGATCGAGGCCCGCCAGCAGCTGCTCGATTCGCTCGCCTCGGCGGCCGAGGAGCTCGCGCTCGCTCTCGCCGAGCTGAGCGAGGCCTACGAGCAGGTCGACGACGCTGCCGCGGAGCGCATCGAAGAGGACCTCTTTCGGCCCGTGCAGGCGGCCTACGGCCGCGCCAAGCGCGCGCTCGCCGGCTTCGCCGCGCGTCACGGGATCGCGGCGCGCGAGCTCGATCAAGCGCCCGCGAGCGCACCGGGAAACGGAGCCCGCGCCCTGCTGGAGCGCGCCGTAGCGCACGTGCAGGCGGCTGACGACGCGCTCGCGAGCCTGCAGGACTCGATGCTGCCCGTCGAGGTCGGAGACGCCGAGCTGCGCGCGGCGCTTAGCGCGGTGCGCACCGCGCTCGACCATACGGGCGCACGGGCGCGAGAGGTGGTGCGCACGCTGGGACGCTGACGCGTCCCGAGCTCACTCCACGGCGGCGCCGTTGGCGGTCAGAGCGATCTCGATGTTCCCGCGGGTCGCGTTGGAGTAGGGACAGACGGCGTGGGCGGCGCGCACGAGCGCGACCGCGGTGGCCTCGTCCGCGATCCCGGGCAGGGTCACGTCGAGATCCACGCCGAGCACGAAGCCGCCCGACCCGTTGGGGGCGAGCGAGACCGAAGAGTCGATCGCGACATCTCCCATCTCGGCCTTCGCGCGGCGCGCGACGACGCCGAGTGCGCCCTCGAAGCAGGCGGCGTAGCCGACCGCGAACAGCTCCTCCGGGTTGGTGCCGTCTCCCTGGCCGCCCATCTCGGTCGGTAGCCGCAGGTCCACCTCGAGTTGCCCGTCGCCGGTGCGTCCGTGGCCCTCGGCACGCCCACCGGTCACGTGCGCCGTGGCGGTGTAGATCGGGTTAGCCATCGCCTGTCCCTCCTCGCGGTCGCTTGCCGTGATCCTAGCCGCGCGTTGGCCGCTCACCGGTGGGGCCTACACTGACGACCGCTGGTCGGATTGGCTCGATAGAGGAGGTCCAATGCAGGCGATCGTGATGCACGAGACGGGCGGCCCCGAGGTGCTGCGCCTGGAGGAGGTCGATCGCCCCGAGCCCGGGGACGGCGAAGTCCTCGTCCGCGTGCACGACGCATCGGTGAACCCGATCGATTGGAAGTTCCGCCGCGGCCTGATGCCCAAGGAGCTGCCGGCGATCCTCGGCAACGACATGGCGGGGATGGTCGAGGAGTCGCGGACCGAGGCCTTCTCCAAGGGCGACGAGGTCTTCGGCTTCGCCATAGGCGGCACCTACGCCGAGTTCGCGCGATCGCCCGCGCCCGCGATTGCGATCAAGCCGCCCGCGCTCTCGCCCGAGCTGGCCGCGGCGCTGCCGGTAGTCGGCCTGACCGCATGGCAGGCGCTGTTCGATCGCGGCGGGCTGCAGGAGGGGCAGACCGTCGTGATCTCGGCCGCCGCGGGCGGCGTGGGCCACCTCGCAGTCCAGTTCGCCCGCAAAGCCGGCGCGCGCACGATCGGCATCGGCTCGGCGCGCCACCGCGAGTTCGTGCTCGACCTGGGGGCGACGGATTATGTCGACTACACGAGCGAAGACGTGACCGCGGTCGTCAAAGACGCTGACCTGGCCTTCGACGCGGTCGGCGGCGAGATCACGGAGCAGCTGCTCGCGACCGTGCGCCCGGGCGGCGCGCTGGTATGCATCGCCGGGGCGGTGCCCGAGGAGCGGGCCGCCGAGCGCGAAGTGCGCGCGGAACTGCTGATCATGAGCCCCGATCCGGCGCAGCTCGCGTCGATCGGCGCACAGGTCGCCTCGCGCGAGGTGCGCGTCGTGATCGCCGAACGCTTCCCGCTGGCCGAAGTCGCGCGCGCGCACGAACTCAGTGAAACGGGGCACACGCGCGGGAAGATCGTGCTCTTCATCGGCTGAGGGCGCCATTGCTGGTAGCCGGGGAGACTCGCCGCTCCCGGTCGTCGTTTACATAACATGCATTATCGGGCGTTGAGGGGTAGGCAGGCCGCCGTCCCTTATCGTGATCGAGCAGCGGTAGTAGCCGGGCCGGTGGTGCTTGGTGGGCCCGCACCCCAGGCTCGCGCCGAAGTCGGCGCTGAGCCGCGGCCGGAGTTTCCCTACTCCGGGCGCGGCATCTGGGCTTCGACGATTTTCTTGGCGGCCTCGAGCATCCCCAGGGCGACCCACGGATACTGCCCCGCGCGAACACGTAGCCCAACACCTTGGTCACCGCCGGGGTCGAGGACCTCGACGATCGTGATCACGCGGCCGATCCGGTAGTTGTCGCCGAACTCGGTTTCGATCGCGTCCATCTCCTCGGCGACTTCCTGCATGAGCTTGGCTCTTGGGTTCGGCTGAGCGCCCTGCCCCGTCTGTCCGCTTGCCACGACTGACCCCCGATTTGATTGCTTAGGGAGGGCAGCATGCCAGTTGTTGGAAGAGGCACCGATCCCCGATCCGGCGTTGGTTTGCATCCCCGCCACGCTTTCCCGCCGCGCGCCTCGCCCGTCGCGCGGATCTCGGCGACGGGCTGGCGCAACTATTCGATCTCGTGCTCGCGGTCCTCGTGTTCGGCCGGCATCAGATCGCTGACCTCCTCCCGCAGCACGTCTTCATGTGTGGGACCGTCGACGCCTCCGGCCGGGCCACCGCCATCACGGGTCCACCACAGGCCCGCGATGACAAGGAGGACAATCACGGCGACGATGATGCCTCCGACCATGCGGCAACCGTAGCGTGCACGAGGGCCCCAGGCCCAGTCGAGCGGCGGCGCGACCGCGGAAGGAAGCACCGCGAAGCGGCGTCTTTATGAACAGGCACGACGTACGCACCAGAGGCTTGCAATCGAGGAGTAGAGCAAATGCGTGATCTGATGAAGCTGTCCCTGCCGGCGCTCGCCGCGTCGCTGATGCTGGCCGCCTGCGGCAGCAGCTCGAAAAACGCCACCGCCAGCTCGGCCGCGAGTGCGCCGCCGGCCGCGCAGACGAGTGCGAGCGCCTCGTCGGGTGTGATCGTGCACACGATCTCCAGTCCGTCGCTGGGAACGGTGCTGGTCGACGCGCGGGGCATGACGCTGTATGAGCTGAGCGTCGAGCACGGTGGGAAGTTCATCTGCACGACCTCCGCCTGTGTCGCGATCTGGCATCCCCTCCTCGTCACCTCCGGGACGCCGAGCGGGGTGAGCGCGCTCGGCACCGTCAAGCGCCCCGACGGCACGCTGCAGGTCACCTACAGGGGCGAGCCGCTCTATACGTTCGCCCAGGATCATCAGCCCGGCGAAACCACCGGCCAGGGCATCAAAGACGTCGGCACCTGGACCGTCGTCACGGCGAGCTCCACGCCCTCGGCGGGCACCCCCACGACGAGCTCGAGCACGCCGACGAGCACGAGCAAGAGCAGCGAACCGGCCGAATCGTCCCACCACGGCGGCTACTGACGAGCCCACGCGCGCCGCTGCGGCGCGTGGTGTGCGCTGGATCCCTATTGCCAGCGCACGGTCGCGCCGCGTCGCACAAGCGACGCGCGGAGATGAAGTGCGCGTGTCCGGCCGCTAGCTCAGCAGGCGCGCGATCGCGAAGCAGCCCACGACGACTATCACCGCCCGCAGCGCCGCTGGCGGAAGCCTGCGACCCACGCGCGCGCCGCCCTGCGCGCCGATGATCGAGGCCGCTGCGATTATCGCGGCCGGTCCCCAGTCGACGTGTGCGGCGAACACGAAGTAGAGGCCGGCGACGCCGTTGACGATCCCCGCGAGCACGTTCTTGAGCGCGTTCGTGCGCTGCAGGTCCTGCGCCAGCGTCACGCCGAGGATCGCGAGCAGAATGATCCCCTGCGCCGCGCCGAAGTAGCCGCCGTAGACGCTCGACAGGTAGACGGCGACGGGCGTCAGCACGACGGCGTGGCGTTCGACGTCTATCTCCCTGCTCGCGAGCCAGCGATTGATGCGCGGCTGCAGCACGGTGAGCACGAGCGCGATCGCGATGAAGACCGGCACGATCGCCGCGAACGCCGAGGCCGGCAGCACGAGCAGCAGGACTGCGCCGGTGAGGCCGCCCAGGGCCGACGCGGCGCCGAGCCGAATCGCCCGCTGGCGCTGCCCGCGAAGCTCGCGGCGGTATCCGATCGCGCCCGAGACCGAGCCGGGGACGAGCCCGATCGTGTTCGACACGTTCGCCGTCACCGGCGCGTAGCCGAAGGCGAGCAGCACCGGAAACGTGATCAGCGTGCCGCTGCCAACGAGCGTGTTTATCGCGCCCGCCGCGCAGCCGGCGAGCGCGATCCCGACGACTTCGGCGAGGCTCAAGGCGCCTCAGCTTATCCGGGCGCCCGCTAGGGTTGGGCGCATGTCGGCCAGCGGGCACCCCGACGGCCACTCGCCGGTGGGCGCGGCAGGAGTGATCGCCGACGCTCTGCACACGCTCCGCCCCCCGGCGGGGGATCGCCACGGCCCGCTTGCGCCCGCGCTCGTGGCGCTCACGCTCGTCACGGGGGTCGTGGACGCGACCAGCTACCTGAAGCTCGGCCACGTGTTCGTCGCCAACATGACCGGCAACGTCGTCTTCCTCGGCTTCGCGATCGCGGGAGCGGGGGGCCTGTCGATTGCGAGCTCGCTGCTCGCGATCGCGGCGTTCCTGCTCGGGGCGCTGCTCGGGGGCCGGATCGCCTCACAGCACCCCGATCACCGCGGACGGATGCTGGGAACCGCCGTCGCCACGCAGGCCGGGCTGCTCGTGCTCGCGCTGCTGGCGGCGCTGCTGCTCGCCACGCCGCTGTCCAGCGCGGGCCGCTACGCGCTGCTCATCCCAATGGCGCTCGCGATGGGCGTGCAGAACGCGGCCGCGCAGCGGCTTGCGATCCCGGAGCTCACGACCACGGTGCTGACGCGCACGCTCACCGGCCTGGCCTCGGAATCGCGCCTCGTCCACGGCCCCGGCTCGCAGCTCGGGCGCAGGTTCGTGGCCGTGCTCACGATGTTGCTCGGCGCGATCGCCGGCGCCCTGCTCGCGCTGAAAGTATCGATCGCCGCGCCGATCGCCCTCGCGGCTGCGATCGCGACTGCCGTCGCGGCGGCGATGTACTTCGCCTCGCGCTCCAGGGCCGCGTGGGCGAGCGCCTGAACGCCTACTGGACGGTGAGCGTTCCTTCCATGCCCGCCATGCGGTGCCCGGGCACTGAGCAGAAGAACTTGTAGGTCCCCGGTTTGAGGTTCAGCGACAGCGACTTCGTGGAGCCGCTGAACGTCGGGATCGCTCCCACGATCGAGCCCGAGGACGATTCGACGGTCACGTTGTGTGCGAGTTCTGATTTGTTCGTGAAGTCGATCGTCACCGCGCCGGCCTTCGCGCTGAGCGCGGTCGTGTTGTATTTGAGCTGGCCCTGCGGGTTGGCTTCCAGGCTCAGCTTCGAGCCGGTGCCGGAGGTCGTGGCGGCGTTCGAGCTCGCGGGCGCGCTGCTCGTCGTCGGCGTGCTCGCGGCGGCCGCGGGCGTGCCGGTGGTGGTCGAGCTGCTCGAGGAGCCGCCGCAGCCGGCGAGGCCGGCGACGGCGAGCGCCAGCAGCGCCGGTGAGGCGGCGCCCAGCAGACGCCTGCGCGCACGGTTCGATCCTGTGGACATAACGGTGTGATCCTCCGGTCTAGGGGTCCTCGCCACCTAGGACGCCGCGCGGGCAGGAACCTTTCCGCCGCTCGGCCGGGGCGAGCCGCTCCAAGATAGACCGCGTCGGCGGGCGGCGCGGGTCTGCGCCGCGGCGCCGCCGCTCGCGAGGCTGCCAGTACCGAACGGCGTCAGTACTGGTAGCCGGGGTAGCTCGGGGGGCTGGGGGTGCTCGGGGGGTTCGCCGGCGGCGCCGGCGCCGGCGCGGGAGCGGCGGTGGGGCTCGACGGGGGCCTCGAGCTGGCGCTCGCCTTGCCGGTCGCGAGCTCTGCGTGCCACGTGCCGCCGAAGCTTTCGATGCCCTGGCCGTTGTCTTCGGCCTTGCCGTGGTCGCCCGCGAAGCGGTACAGCGGGACGCCGTTGAGCGTCACCTGCAGCAGGCCGTTCGAGCGGCGCACGATCGCCAGGTGCCCGCGCAGGCCGGGGCCGTCCTTGAGGTGCACGCTTCGCGAGCTGACCGTCAGAGGCGGCCAGAAGCGCAGGCATTCCTGGCTCACGCATAGGAGGTGATGGGCGCTCTCGGGCGTGAGCTCATAGAGGGTGCGGCCCTGCGCGTTGACGGCCACGCGCGCGCCGAGGGCTGAGCTGAGCGCCGAGTCGACGGTGCTCAGCGAGGAAGCGAGCGCAAACGATGCCAGCGAGCCCGCGAGGGCCAGCGCGGCGATCGCGCATGCGAGCAGCGTGTGTCTTCTGGTGCCCGCGCAGCCCGCCCTCCCCGCCCGGCGCTCGCGCTCGGCGTTTGCTGGCGTGACGGTCGGGCTGATGGCTGTGGGGGTTCTCACCGTGACCTCCTCGGGGTCGCAAATCCGGACATCTCCGTCTGCCCCTTGAGATGCCTGCGCGCTCGGATCCTTCCCGGCTCAGGGCTCGGTGTGCACGATCACGTCGGCGATCCCCGCGATCCGCTGGCGAAGCTCCTCCTCGAGCTCGCCCGCGAGGTTGTGCGCGTCCGTCAGCGAAGAACGCTCGCCGACGGTGAGCGTGAGGAACAGCACGCGCCCGGCGTCGGTGTCGAGCAGGCGTAGGCGCTGAGGCTCGGAGCCGGTGAGCGTGCGCACGACGCGGGCCGCCTCGTGGGCGACGTCGCGGTCGCTCGAGCCGGGCGCGCGCGCGGCCACGCGCCGCTCCAGTGGCTCGAGGTGGGTCTGCACGTCGGCCACGCCGGGACGCGCCAGAATCGCACGCTCGACGCGCTCAGCGATCTCCTGTGCGCCCGCGATGTCGAGATAGGCGGGGAACTTCAGGTGCAGCGAGACGCTCACGGCGCCGTCCTGCTCGAAGATCGTGATGTCGTGGGCCTCCCTCACGAGCGGCTCGGCGAGCGCGATCGCGAGCACCCGGTCGCGCAGGTCGAGCCCCCGCGCGCGCGGCTCGACGTGCACGATCACGTCGCTGCCCGGGAGCGCCTGCTGCACGGCCTGCTCGACGAGGTCCGCCGAGCGGTGGCTCTCGACGAGTGCCTGCGCGGCGGGCACGCTGACGACGACGTCGGCGAAGTACCCCCCGGCCGACTCGCGCAGGCGCAGTCGCAGCAGCTCGATGTCCCCGCCAAGCGCGGCGATCGCCCGCTCGGCCGCCGCACGCGCCTCGGCGGGCGTGCGGTCCATGAGCACGTTGGCGTTCACCGCGATCAGGCGTCCTGCTGCGAGCAGCGTTATCGCGGCGACGAGCAGCGCCGCGATCGCGTCGCCCTGCGCGAGGCCGGCGTCGACGGCGAGTAGCCCGGCGAGCACCGCGAGCGAGCCGGCGATGTCGCCCGCGAAGTGGACCGCGTTGGCGCGCAGCGCCGGGCTTGCCTGGCGACGCGACGCCGTCAGCGAGGTGCCGATGCGTGTCAGGTCGAGCGCGATCGCAACGCCGATGACCGCGAACTGGGACCAGCGGATCTCCGGCGCTGCTTCGCCGCCGATCAGGTGCTCGATCGCCCGCACCGCGACCACGATCGCGCCCGCCAAGAGGATCGCCGACTCGCCCAGGGCGCCGAGGTTCTCGGCGCGACGATGGCCGTAGGGGTGGCCTCGGTCGGCGGGTCGTCCGCCGAGCCGCACGGCGAAGAAGGTGATCACGGCCGCGACCACGTCGCCGCTGGACTCGACCCCGGCGGAGACCAGCGCGAGGCTCGACGTCGCCAGCCCCACACCCAGCTTCAGCGCGACGAGCACGGCGGCGACACCGATCGAGGACAGCGCCGCGCGGCGCTTCTGTGCCGCCGCGTCCGCGGCGGTGGCGGCGGTCATCGCTTCACACTAGTGTGGGCCCCGAACCGAAACGGGGCGCCCGAGCAGCCTGCTTGTCCTCGCGGAGCGAGAGCGCCGAGCGTATCGTGGGCGCGTGGCGGGCGGACATTCGGGGCACTCTCACATGCACGCCGCGGGCGCCGAGACGGGCCGCCTGAGGTGGGCGCTGGCTCTGATCCTCGGCCTGATGGCGGTCGAGATAGGGGCCGGCGTGCTCGCGCACTCGCTGGCGCTGCTCTCCGACGCCGCGCACATGCTCACCGACGCCGCCGCGCTGGCGATGACGCTGCTCGCCCTGCGGCTGGCGCGGCGCCCCGCGGCCGGTTCGCTCACGTTCGGGCTGCGGCGCGCCGAGATCCTCTCCGCGCAGGCCAACGGGGTCGCCCTGATCCTGCTCGGCGCGTTCATCGTCTATGGCGCCATCGGGCGCCTGATCTCCCCCCCGCACGTGCGCGGCGGGCTCGTGCTCGCGGTCGCGCTAGTGGGCACGCTCGTGAACCTCGCCGCGGTCTCGATCGTGTCAGGGTCGCGCCCGCGCAGCCTCGCGGTGGAGGGCAGCTTCCAGCACATCCTCACCGATCTCTATGCCTTCATCGCCACCGCGATCGCGGCGCTCGTGATCATCTTCAGCGGCTTCGAGCGCGCCGACCCGATCGCCTCGCTGGTGATTGCCGCGCTGATGCTCCGCTCCGGGCTCGGCCTCGTGCTCGCCTCGGGGCGAATCTTCTTGGAGGCAGCGCCGGAGGGGCTCGATCCCGAAGTGATCGGCGCGGCGCTCGTCGCCCAGGCGGGCGTGGTCGAGGTCCACGACCTGCACGTATGGGAGCTCACGAGCGCCTTCCCCGCGCTCTCGGCCCACGTGCTCGTGGCCAGGGAGCGCGACTGCCACGACGCGCGGCGCGAGATGGAGCGGATGCTCCGGGAGCGCTTTGGCCTGGAGCACACAACGCTGCAGGTCGACCATGACAGCGGCGGGCTGCTCGAGATCGCCCCTCGCGCCTCGGCTCCCGAGCGCGGCTAGAGAGCGCCGCCGCGGCGACGGCGGCGCGCGCAAGTGCCACCGGCGGCCGACGAGGGCTCGCGCCACGGCGAGCGGCGCCTAGCGCAGCTGGCCCGTTGGGCGTACGAGCACCTCGTTGATGCTCACGTTCTGCGGCTGGGCGATCGCGTACATGATCGCGCCGGCGATGTTCTCGGAGGTGAGCGGCTCGACGCCTTTGAAGGCGGCCCCGATCTGCTCCAGGACCTCGGGCCGGTTGTGGCCGGCCAGCTCGGTCGCAACCGCGCCCGGCTCGATCACCGTGACGCGCACGCCGAGCGGCACGCACTCCTGGCGCAGCGCCTCCGAGAAGGCGCCGACGCCGAACTTCGTGAGGTTGTAGACGCCAGAGCCGGCGCGCGCGAAGCGTCCGGCGACGGAGCCCACGTTGACGATGTGCCCGGAGCTCTGCTAGCGCATCAGCGGCAGCGCCGCGTGGGTGCAGTAGAGCACTCCGAACACGTTCGCGTGGACCATCTGCCGCCACTCCTCGGTGGGCGCGTTCTCGATCGGCCCGAGCAGCATCACGCCGGCGTTGTTGACGAGCACGTCCAGGCGCCCGAGCTGCTCGCGGGCGCCCTGCACGAACGCCTGTGCCTGGTCCTCTTCGCCGACGTCTGTCTGCAGCGACATCGCGCGGCCGCCGTCTGCGATGATCCGCTGCGCGAGGGCCTCGATGCGATCGCTGCGGCGGGCCGCGAGCGCGACGGCGGCGCCGGCCGCCGCACAGGCGAGCGCGGTCGCCTCTCCGATCCCCGAGCTCGCGCCCGTGATCGCGACTACCTGGCCTTTAAGTTCAGCGCTCATCATGCGCCGAGCTTATCCTGCACGCCTAACCGAGAGGCGCCCGCCTGTCGATACCCGTCTCACCCCCTCGAAACCGCGTCTTTTGCGGCTCCAACGGGTTATGTAGCCGGAAAACGGCGTCCTGACGCGTGAACGATCAGGCAGGTGCGTGCGTACCTGATGTCGAAACGTCGTCTAGAACGTCCCCGGAGTGGATAATTGACAACGCAACTATCGCGGCCTATAATTCCGACTCCAAGCATCGGATTACGAAGGACGCCCCTCATGCGACACGCCCCCACAAAGACAACTCTAGTACTCGACCCCGAGGTCGCCGCTCCCCATGGCGACGCGGATGTCGACGCCGACGTGCCCGTCGAGCCTGAGACCGCTGCCGCCCCGGAGCAGCTGGACAGCCCGATCGAGCGCATCGACCCCGGCGCTCCGGACACGTTCATCCCCGAGGCCGTCGACCAGCTCTTGGCGCACTCGCGGCGCTACCCCCTGCTCACCCCTGCGCAGGAGATCGATCTCGCACAGAGGATCGAGCGCGGCGACCTGCACGCAAAGGAACTGCTCGTCAACTCCAACTTGCGCCTCGTCGCCTCCAACGCGAGGCGCTACCAGAACCAGGGCCTGCCGCTCGGCGACCTCGTCCAGGAGGGCATGCTCGGACTGATCAGGGCCAGCGAGAAGTTCGACTGGCGCAAGGGCTTCCGCTTCTCGACCTACGCCACGCTGTGGATCCGTCAGGCGATACAGCGGGGCCTTGAGAACTCCGGCCGCACGATCCGGCTGCCCGTGCACGTCGCCCAGCGTTCGCGCAAGGTGGGCCGAGTCGAGCGCGAGCTGTCGGTGCGCCTCGGCCGCGAGCCCACGCTCGAGGAGCTCGCCGAGGAGACCGGCCTGCCGATCGACCAGGTCGAAGAGGTTCGCCACCAGCGCGCAGCGCTCGTAAGCCTCGACCAGCAGATCGGCGAGGACGGCGACACCGCGCTCGGCGACCTGCTCCCTTCGGACGCCGAGGCGCCCGAGGACACGGCCTGGGACAACGAACGCGAGCGGATCGTCCACGAGGCGATCTCGCAGCTGCCCGAAACCGAGCGCAAGGTGCTCACCCTGCGCTTCGGAACCGGCCGCGAGGAGCCCCAGACGCTCACCGCGATCGGCAAGCGGCTCGGCTTCTCGGCTGAGCGCGCCTCCCAGCTCGAGCAGCGCGCGCTGAAGAAGCTCGCCGAGTCGCCTGAGCTCGCGGCTCTGCGCGAGGCGGCTTAGACCTCCATCCGCCGGGCAAGGCGGCCCGGCTCCTATCGCCTCCAGAGGGCCCGCTCCGGCGGGCCCTCTGTCGTTGCGCCGCCTCGCCCTCCTTGCTGGGCGCCGGAGGAGCCTTCCTCGGGATATCCGCCGAGTCCTTGACTGCCCGCCGCTCAGCGGAGCCGGCCACGAGGGGCCGCCGGAGGCGCGCTATAGGATGAGAGTTGTGACGGATGCCCAGCAGGGGTCGCTCTGGGAGCGCACGGTCGAATGGACGATCAAGCTCGGCGAAATGATCCTCGCGCCGATCGAGCGCTTCATCGGCAAGCGCTCGCTCGTCGGCGACGCGACCTTCTTCCCGCTCGAGCGCTTCGACTGGGTGGCGCACATCGAGCAGAACTGGCAGGTCATCCGCGAGGAGGCCGAGCGGCTGCTCGAGGACCGCGAGGGGCTGGCGAACTTCCAGGACATCTCCAAGGACCAGATCGAGATCACCGACGACGACCGCTGGAAGACGTTCTTCATCTACGGGTACGGCTTCACCGCCAAGCTCGGCGTCGAGATGTGCCCGCGCACGGCCGCGCTGATGCGCGAAATCCCCGGTATGACGACGGCGATGATCTCGATCCTCTCTCCCCGCAAGCACATCCTCGACCACCGCGGGCCCTACAAGGGCGTGCTGCGCTACCACCTCGGCCTGATCGTGCCCCAGGACGCGGAGGCCTGCCGCATCCGCGTCGGCGATGACATACGCCACTGGGAAGAGGGCAAGAGCTTGATCTTCGACGACACCTTCAACCACGAGGTCTGGAACGACACCGACGAGACGCGCGTGGTCCTGTTCGTCGATGTCCTGCGCCCCCTGCCCTCCCCTGACGACGCCATCAACCGCGCGATCGTCAAGGCGATCGGCTACTCACCGTTCGTGCTCGATGCCAAGCGCAACCAGGAGGCCTGGGAAAAGCGCTTCCTGGAGAGCCATCCCCGGCGCGAGGCGACGGGGACCGCCGCCGGCGCGGGCTGAAGGTGCCCTGGAGCGCCGGCCCGACGGCGCGAAGACCGCTCGCATGGCTCGTACGCGAGGGCGCGCTCAGATGCTCGACACGTCCAGCCCGGTGCCGTGCAGCAGCGTGTTCGCTTTCGCGTTCAGCATCGTGAACTCCCCCGTGAGGATCAGCACGCCGAGGATGATCATGACGGCGCCTCCCGTCGCGATGATCACCGGGAAGTGGCGCTTGACGACGCTCAGCGCGTCGGTCATGCGCTCGAAGGCGAGCGCGATCAGAAGGAACGGGATCGCGAGGCCGGCGGAGTAGAAGGCGAGCAGCAGCGCTCCGTGGGCTGCGGAGCTCGAGATCGCGGCCTGGGCGAGAATCGCCCCGAGCGTGATGCTCGTGCACGGCGTCCAGGCGATCGCGAAGGCGGCGCCGGCGACGAGCGGGCCGCCGCGGCCGGCGAGTCGCAGCAGCTTCTCCGAGTGCCACTCGCGGTTGAGCATGCCCACGAAAGGCGAGGCGAGGAAGATCACACCCATCAGCACGATCACGATCCCCCCGATCTGCTCGAGGGCGTGTTTGTGTTCGTTCAGCGTCGAGCCGATCACGGTCGCGCTGAGGCCGAGCAGGATGAAGATTGCGGAGAAGCTCGCGATGAACAGCAGGCTCGGCACGAGCACGCGCCGCGCGCCAACGCCTTCACTCAGGTCCGCGGGCGTGACGCCGATCACCGTCGAGAGGTAGCCGGGCACGAGCGGCAACACGCAGGGCGAGAGAAACGACACGAGGCCTGCGGCGAGCGCGATCGGGATGCCCACGCCCGAGGCGGTGTCGGAGGCTGAGGCGAGGATCAGGGGCACGTGAGCGGTCATCGCTTCTCTCAGCTCAGAGGATCGCGCATCTGCGCGCGCAGTTCTGCCACGACCCGCTCGAGGTGCTCTACGCGCTCGAGCAGCTCGCCGGGCGAGGGCGCGGCCCCCGCGTGCTCGCGCCCTGCAGGATACTTGTGCCGTTCAGGGTGTCCCGCGGACGCGAGAGGCTCTTCTGCCGAGGAGAGGGGCGCCGCTGCACGGACACCGTCGTGGGCGGCGCGGGGCTCGGCGGGCTGGGAAGGCTCGCCAGGCGCGGAGGCGGGCTCCCCGGGGTTGCTCTCGCCGAGTAGGTGCATGTAGCGCTCCTCCTTCTGACCGGGTCGGCGCTCGAGCCTTACTAGGAGCTCGCGCTCGCCGAGGCGCGGGAGCGTCTGGAGCACCTCGGCGAGGTCGGCGAAGGCGTGCATGCGCTCGCCGCGCTGCTTGAGCTCGCCGGGCGTCTGCGCGCCGCGGAGCATCAGCACGCACAGGATCGCCTGCTCGGCGCCGTCCATCGGCAGCACGTCCGCGAGCAGGTGGCGGAACTTCGGCGCCCGGCTGCCGGCGCCGCTGGCCAGGCGCGTGATCCCTCTGCGCTGCAGGCGGTCGAGCGCCTCGCGGATGAGCGCGTCGTCGTACTCGACGACCGGGTCTCGGTTCGTGGACTGGTTGCAGGCGAGCCGCAGCGCGTTGAGCGAGAGCGGATAGGCGTCGGGGGTGGTGCGCTGCTTCTCGAGCAGGCAGCCGAGCACGCGGAGCTCCTGCGAAGTGAGGCCGGAGACGGCCGAAAGTGGGCGTGTGGGCGCGCTCACGGTGCCTTAAGGGTACCGGCGCGCCCGCATGCCAAAGCCCCTCGGCGGCGCAACGGACGCTGGCGCGCGACGCGCATGGGACTGCACGTGAGACCCGGCGGGCAAGTCGCAGCCCGGCCGCGCAGTTTGCGGAATACTTCGCTGCGTGCTACGGGGGAAGACGAAGGACCGTCGGAGGGATGCGTTCACTGCGGAGATCGAGACGCTGCTGTCGTTCTATGCCCCCGACGTCGTGTGCTACCCCGCCGAGGGCTGGGTGCCCGAGCCCGTCTGTTACGGGCACGAGGGCATTCGCAGGCTGAGCGCGACCTGGAGCGCGAACGTCGAAGACGCGACGCTGAACGTCCACGAGGTGCGCGACTTCCAGCAGCGCCTGCTGGTCCTCGCCGAGCTCACGGGACGCGCGCCCGTCTCGGGCGAGCCCGTCAGCCAGCGCTTCGGCATCGTCAACTCGGATCTGCGCGACGGCGGCAAGGTCGGCGAGGCGCGCTTCTTCCTGAGCTGGCAGGAGGCCCGCGACGCGGCCGTTGCTCCGGAGACGCACGCTGAACGGCGCGAGCACCCTGAAGGGCCCAGCCTGAAGGGCCCAGCCTGAAGGGCGCATCTCCACGGGCACACCCTGACGGGCGCACGCAAGCAGACGAGCAGGCCGTCCCGGCGAAGGGACACGCAGGCTCCTCCTGACCCGCCCTGCGGGAGGACATCCCGGGGCCACGTCGGGAGGCTACGTCGGGAAGGCGCTGCTCGACTGAGCTGCGGCGTGCCGCCGCTACAGTCAAGCGCGTGAGCGCGCAGCCGTTTTCAGAGGGGCGCCGAGGCGGCAGGGACCACGGCCAGACCCCCGAGCTGCGCCCCGAGGACATCCCCTCGACTCCTGTCTCGCTGCGCCGCATCCGCGCCCTCTTCCACCCCTACCGCGCGCGCCTAACCGGGCTGCTCGCGCTGATCTTCCTGGCGGCGGGCCTGGGCGTGATCAACCCGTTTCTGATCCGGGAAGTTATCGACACGGCCTATCCCAAACACGACACGACGCTGCTCACCGAGCTGGTGCTCGGCATGGTCGGGCTGTCGGTGCTCACGAGCGTGATCGGCGTCGCCCAGACCTACATCTCCAACCAGGTTGGCCAGCGTGTGATGCACGACCTGCGCGCCGCCGTCTACGCACACCTGCAGCGCATGTCGCTGGCCTTCTTCACCCACACCCGCACCGGCGAGGTGCAGTCGCGGATCGCCAACGACATCGGCGGGATCGACAGCGTCGTGACCTCGACGGCGACCTCGATCGTCCAGAACGTGACGACGGTCGTGGCGACCGTCGTGGCGATGTTTCTGCTCGACTGGCAGCTGGCGGTCTTCTCGCTATTCCTGCTGCCGTTCTTCGTGTGGCTGACGCGCCGCGTCGGGGAGCAGCGCCGGCGCATCCAGTCGGTGCGCCAGAGCCGCCTGGCGGACATGTCGACGCTAGTGGAGGAGTCGCTGTCGGTCTCGGGCATCCTGCTCGGCAAGACGATGGGCCGCTCCCCGGAGCTCGTGCGCCGCTTCAGCAGCGAGTCGGGCGAGCTCGCCGACCTGGAGGTGCGCGCGCGCATGGCCGGGCGCTGGCGGATGGCCTCGGTGCAGATGAGCTTCGCGATCATGCCGGCGGCGGTGTACTGGTTCGCCGGCGAGAGCATCGCCGGGGGCAGCCACGCGATCTCGATCGGAACGGTCGTCGCGTTCACGGCGCTGCAGACGCGCGTCTTCTTCCCGATCCAGTCGCTGCTCTCGGTGGGTTTGGAAGTGCAGACGTCGCTGGCTCTGTTCGGACGCATCTTCGAGTACCTGGACCTGCCCGTCGACATCATCGAGCGCCCCGGCGCGCGCGCCCTGCAGGACGTCGGCGGCGACGTGCGTATCGAAGACGTCTGGTTCCGTTACGCGCCGGACTCGCCATGGACGCTGGAAGCGATCTCCGTCGAGATCCCGGCCGGGACACGCACCGCGCTCGTCGGCGAGACGGGGTCGGGGAAGACCACGCTCGCCTATCTCGTCGCCCGCCTCTACGAACCCGAGCGCGGCTGCGTGCGCATCGACGGCGTTGACATCCGCGACGTGACGCTGCAGTCGCTGGCCGCGACGGTCGGGCTGGTCTCGCAGGAGACCTACCTCTTCCACGCCTCGATCCGCGAGAACCTGCGCTTCGCCTGCCCCGATGCGAGCGACGAGGAGATCGAAGACGCAGCCCGCGCCGCCCAGATCCACGAGCTGATCTCCTCGCTGCCCGAGGGCTATGAGACGCCCGTGGGCGAGCGCGGCTATCGCTTCTCCGGCGGCGAGAAGCAGCGCATGGCGATCGCGCGAACGATCCTGCGCAACCCACCCGTGCTGGTGCTCGACGAGGCGACCTCGGCGCTCGACACCGAAACCGAGCGCGCCGTCCAACAGGCGCTCGACGAGCTCTCGCGGGGGCGCACGACGATCGCGATCGCGCACCGCCTCTCGACGATCCGCGACGCCGACCAGATCGTGGTCTTGGACGAGGGTCGGATCGTGGAGCGCGGCACCCACGAGGAGCTCGTCGCGCTCGCCGGCCGCTACGCGGCGCTGCTCAGCGGCGCGAACGTCGCCGAGGGCCTCTCCCCCGAAGCAGCCGTGTCGCGCGCCCACTCGCGCGCGGCCCTCGCCTGAGCCCGCCTCGGCGCGGGCCGGCGCTCAGGCGAGCGCGTCGATGTTCAGGCGCACGTAGTCGACCGTCACCGGCCGTGGCAGCACGTCCATGACCTCATCCATGAACGGCTCGCGCAGCTCCTCGGGAAGCTGCTGCACGTGCGGCCCGAGCACGATCGTGGCGAGGAACTCGCGCGGATGCTCGGGCTGGCGCGGGGCCGGCGCGAGCCAGCACTCGGCGCTGGAGAAGCCGGCCTCGAGCAGTCGCTCGCGGGTCTGCTCGGCGCTGGCATAGTTCCAGGGTGGCTTAAAGTCGGCGAAGTGCTCGGCGTATGGGTCGCGCTTCATCACGGCGCGGGCGTCTGCACGCAGGCCCCTGATGTTGCCCTCTCCCCCGCACTGGGCGAGCAGCCGCCCGCCGGGACGCAGCGCGCCGCGCAGGCGCCCGAACAGGCGCTCGTGGTCGGCGATCCAGTGAAACGTGGCGGTCGAGAGGATCGCGTCGACGGGCTGCTCGAGCCTCAGCTCGAGCAGGTCTGCTAGGCGCACGTCAGCGCCGTCGGGAAGGCGCTCGGTCGCAGCCGCCACCATCGAGGGCGACTGATCGATCGCTATAACGTGGCCTCGGGGCAGCCGCTGCATGAGCGTCTGCGTGATCCGTCCCGATCCGCAGCCGGCGTCGAGCACGCGCTCGTCCCCGACCAGCGGGAGGCGGTCGAGCACCTCAAGGCCGAGCGCCTCCATCGTCCCCGACACGCGGTCGTAGCTCTTTCCGTCCCAGTCGCAAAGCGGCATACAGTTGTACGCTATCACAGACGCCTCTGCCGTGTGTGAGCGTGCGGAGACCCAGCGGGCGTGGCGAGCGCGGGACTCAGCCGCGATGTGCGCTGAGCGCGGCGAGCTCCGCGATCGCGCGGGAGAGCTGTCCGCCCTGCCACGCGATCGGCGAGCGCGCCGGCGGTCCCTCCGGCTCCACGAGCAGTTGCGCCCCCGGGATCGCGCGCGCGTAGCGCTCGCCGACCGCGAGCGGGTGCCCCGGGTCGGCCTCGTCGCGGCTGGCGACCACGAGCACCGGCACGGCGATCGCGCGCAGCTGCGCGAGCGCCGCGAACGGGCGCGAGCGGGGGACGACTTCGAGCGCGTCGGCGACGGCCGCGGGATGCTCGTGCGCAGCAAGGCGCTGGCGCAGGGCCGTCTCGGCGGTGGCGCGCCAGCGCTCGGGCAGCGAGGCGAGGCCATAGGCGGCGACGAAGCCCTCCACGCCGCCGTCGCGCAGGCCCTCCGCGAGCGCGTCCCAGCGGGCGAGCTCGGCAGGGGCGGCGAACGCGTCGGGGTCGTACGCGGGGGTGATCAGCGCAAGCGCCGAGACGCGCTCGGGGTGCGCGAGCGCGAGCGCGAGCGCCGTGTGCGCGCCCATCGAGGCGCCGGCGAGCAGCGCGCGCTGGACGCCGGCGGCGTCGAGCACGGCGAGCAGGTCGGCGGCGAGGTGCTCGTAGCCGTACGCGCGCTCGTGGGCCGGGGCCGAGCTGCCGTGTCCGCGCGCGTCGTAGGCGATGACGCGGTGCCCGGAGCGCTGCAGCGAGCGCGACCCCATGACCACGTAGCGCCGCGTAGCGGTGAGGCCGTGCAGCAGCACGATCGCGGCTCCCTGCCCCGCCTCCTCCCCGGCGAGCGCAACCCCGCCCTCGCCCCGGATGGCCAGGCGGGCGGGCTCGGCGATGTGCGACGCGGACACGGCGCCGAGCACGCGCTCAGGCGGGAACGGCGGCGTGCGCGCGCACCAGCTCGGCCGATCGCGCGGGCCGCTCCCAGAAGAACAGGTGCCCGACGCCGTCGAGAATCTCGAGCCGCGCGCCGGGGATCAGCGAGGCGATCAGGCGGCCGTTGACGACGGGCAAGAGCCGGTCCTCGGTGCCGTGGATGACGAGCGTCGGCATCGCCAGCTCGTGCAGGCGCGCGCTCGTGTCGTGCCCGTCGATCGCCCGCAGCTGCTCCATCACGACCGGCACCGCCACGCTGTACTGCGTGGCGATCGCAAGGAAGCGCGCGTATGCCTCGTCGTCGTTGACCATCGAGTCGCTCACGTTGACGACCCAACCGGCGCGCAGCGCCCGCGCGCGGTCGCCGGAGCGCATCGCCTCGAACAGCAGCGCGGCGACGTCGGGCGCAGCCAGCGCGCTGCCCGGTCCGCCGCAGTAGGTGCAGCCGAGCGTGAGCGTGCGCACCAGCTCCGGGTGAGCGAGCGCGAGCTCTTGGGCGATCATGCCGCCCATCGAGATCCCGAGCACGTGCGCGGACTCGAGGCCGAGCGCGCCGATCAGGCCGGCGGCGTCCTCGGCCATCGACGGGATCGTTACGGGCCCGTCCAGGCGCGTGCTGGCGCCGACGCCGCGGTGGTCGTAGGTGATCGTCTCGAAGTCGCCGCGCAGGCCCTCCATGAACGGCTCGCCCCAGTGAAGCGCGGTGCCGCTCATGCCCATGATCATCAGCAGCGGCTCACCGGCCCCGCTGCGCGTGTAGCTGAGCTCGATGCCGTTGGCGGGTGCCAGAGCCATAGCGCAATCCTATCCCCGCGCCGCTCCCGCCCCTGCGCGGCTATGGCCCGGCGACGGCTACATCGGCAGGGCGAGCTGTGCCCGCTCGCGCGCGGCCTCGGCGTCGGCCTCGAGGCGACGATCGTCCTCGTCCTCCCCACCGTCCTGCTCGGAGAGGCCGGCGACGCGTACGCCGAGCAGGCGCACGGGCCGGGGAGGGGCGTAGGCGTCGAGCAGCTGCAGGGCGACCTCCTGCACGAGCGAGGGATCGCACGTCGCGCGCTGCAGCGTGCGTGCGCGGGTCACGGTCGTGAAGTCGTTGAGCCTGACCTTGATCGCGATCGTGCGGCCGTGGCGCGCGCGCGCACGCAGCCCGTCGCCGAGCTCGCGCGCCAACCGCGCGAGCTCGCCGCGAAGCTCCTGCGGATCGGCGATGTCGCGCTCGAAGGTCCGCTCCCGCGACTCGGAAACGACCTTGCGCGGCGCGCCGACGCTGCGGGCGCCTTCAAAGCGCGCACGTCTGAGCAGATCGCGGCCGAGGTTCGGGCCGAAGTGCTCCACGAGCAGCGGCTCGGGGGCGCCGGCGAGCGCGGCGAGGGTGCTCAGCCCGAGCGCGCGCAGCCGTTGCGAGGTCTTCGGGCCGATGCCGGGCACGAGCTCGGGCGGCGCATCGGCGAAGCGCGCGCAGGCCTGCTCGCGGCTCAGCACGACGAAGCCGGCGGGCTTCTCGGCGTCGGAGGCGACCTTCGCGACGAGCCTGTTCGGACCGATGCCTACCGAGCACGTCAGCTGGGTCTGCTCGCGGATCGCGGCGAGCAGGCGGCGCATCGCGGCGCGCGGCGAGTAGAGGGCGTGAACGTCGACGTAGGCCTCGTCGAGCCCGACGACCTCGACGCGCTCGATGTGCGCGCGCACGATCGCCATCACCTGCGCCGATGCCTCACGATAGGCGGCGAAGTCCGGCGACAGGAACACGGCCTGCGGGCACAGCCGCCTCGCGCGCGCGGCGGGCATCGCCGAGCCGACGCCGTAGCGGCGCGCCTCGTAGCTGGCTGTCGTGACGACTGCGCGCGGGCCGCTGTGCGCGACCACCACAGGGCGCCCGCGCAGCTCGGGGTTGCGCAGCAGCTCGACGGAGACGTAGAAGGCGTCCGCGTCGAGGTGCGCGACGCTCAGCTGACTTGCATCTGGGGAGAGCGACGAGGCCACGGCCGAGCGAATCTAGCTGCGCGGCTCCCCAGATGGGGGCTCGAGCCAGGGAAGCTGTCCAGCCGGCGCGGCCATGCAGGTCGCCCTGTGCACTTCTTCGGTCAGCACGTGCACCTTCTCGGTTAGCGTGTGGATCTGCTCGGTGAGGGTGGTGTTGCGCTCGAGCAGGGCGGTCTGGTGCTGGGAGAGCTCGTCGCGGTGCGTCGCGGCTGCTTCCTCGTTGGCCTTGTCGGTTCTCGTCTGCGCCTTCTGGGCGATGATGACGAGCGCGCCGGTGAAGAAGGCGACCGCGGAGAAGACGAGGTTCAGGAGGATGAACGGCGCGGGGTCGAACCCGCTTCCGTTGAGCAGCCCTTTCCAGGAGTTTTCGAGGAAGTGCACGACGTGGTTGGTAAGCACCCAGGCGAGGATCACCCCCGAGCTGACGAGCAGGAAGCCGACGGTGCCCATGCCGCTCGCGACGGCCTCCGATAGGCGCTCCATGAAGCTGCTGCCGCCCGCATAGGGCGAGGAGCCATGCTCGCTGTCCTTGTAGTGCACGTGGTAGCGGAGCGGGTCCGGCATTGTCCTCGGGATCGGGTCGGGAGTCTGCCTCGCCGCAGGCGCTGCGGTGCTCGCCTCCATGTGGCTCCTTTCGCTTGATCGGGCGCGAGCTGCGGACTCCATGGAACCGGATCGAGAGGACGCGATCGCCGCGGCGTGGCAAGATCGGGAGCAACACACCGACCGAGGAGGAGGAACGCCGTGGCGAGCACAGCGCAGCTCATCACCGAAGTGGATTTCGTGGGCGTGCCGACGAGCGATCTGGACGACGCCGTGGCGTTCTACGGCGAGACGCTGGGCCTGCCCCGCTCCGTCTACATGCCGGAGCGCAACTTCGCCGAGTTCGAGACCGGCAACGTGACCCTGAGCGTCTACAACCCGAAGCAGATGGGCCTCGAGCACAACGCCAACCCCAACCCGATCGCGCTGCGCGTGGACGACGTCGCGCAGGCGCGCGAAACGCTCGAAGCGCGCGGCGTGCAGTTCGCCGGCGAGACGCTCGACACGGGCGTCTGCCACATGGCGTTCTTCGCCGACGGCGATGGCAACGCGATGATGCTCCATCATCGCTACGTCCCGCGCCAGACCGAGAGCTAAGCGCGAGACTCGGGCATCGTGGCGCGCGATCGGGCCCTCGGGTAGGCTTGCTGGTGCGCGATGGATCTGACCTTCACACCGCAGCAGACAGCCTTCCGCGACGAGCTGCGCGGCTGGTTGGTGGAGAACCCGCCGGAGGCCAAGCCGACGGACGCCGGCGAGGAGGTCGAGTTCGCATGGCGGCGCGACTGGCAGCGGCGCCTCTATGACGCGGGCTGGGCGGCGCCGAGCTGGCCCACAGAGTACGGCGGCCGCGGTGTCACACCGGTGGAATCGGCGATCTACTTCGAGGAGATCGGCCGCGCGCGCGTTCCGTTCTCGGCCAACACGCTCGGCTTGCTGCTCGGCGGCCCGACGCTGATGGTGTGGGGAACGCCCGAGCAGAAGGAGCGCTACCTGGCGCCGATCCTCTCGGCCGAGGAGATCTGGTGCCAGGGCTTCTCCGAGCCCGAGGCGGGGTCCGATCTCGCGTCACTGAAAACTCGCGCCGTGAAGGCCGGCGAGGAGTGGGTCGTGACCGGGCAGAAGGTGTGGACGAGCGGCGCTCAGTTCGCGAAGTGGTGCATGCTCGTCGCGCGCACGGACAGCGAGGTGCCCAAGCACAAGGGCCTTACGTACTTCCTCATGGACATGGAGCAGGACGCTGTGCAGGTGCGCCCGCTGCGCCAGATCACGGGCGAGGCGGAGTTCAACGAGCTGTTCATCGAGGAGGCGCGGATCCCCGACGCGAACGTCGTCGGCGGAGTGGGCAACGGCTGGAAGGTGGCGCTCACGACGCTCATGAACGAGCGCGCCGGGCTCGGCTTCGCGCTGCAGATCCGCCTGCGCCAGCTGCTCGACGACACGATCGCCGCGGCCTCCGCTCGCGGCCTGCTCGGCGATCCCCTCTACGCCGACGCGCTGGCCGAGCTGCATATCCGTTGCGAGACGCTGCGGCTGCTGGCGTGGAAGGGCCTGACCGACGCCGAACGCTACGGTCAGCCAGGCCCCGAGGGCTCGCTCGTGAAGTGGCTGTGGTCGGACACCAACCAGCGGCTGACCGAACTCGCGGTCGACATCGTCGGCCCGGAGGCGCTGACGGCTGGCACGGGCTGGAGCTACGAGTTCCTCCGCGCGCGGGGCAACACGATCGAGGGCGGCACCACCGAGGTGCTCAAGAACATCGTCGCCGAGCGCGTGCTCGGGCTGCCGCGGCTGAAGGTGGCGGTGTGATGAGCCTCCTTCTGGATGGGCTCCGGGCGGGTGGGGTTCTGATCAGCTCCGCCGGAGGGGTGGAGTAGCGGCATGGACTTCGGCTACACCGACGACCAGCGCGAGATCCAGCGCACCGCGCGCGAGCTGCTCTCCGAGCGCGCGAAGCCCGAGCGCGTGCGCGAGCACGCCGAGGCCGCCAGCATGGACAGCGAGCTCTGGCGCGAGCTGTGTGAGCTCGGCTGGCCGGGCATCGCCGTCGCCGAGGAGTACGGCGGCCAGGGCCTCAGCGCGATCGAGCTCTCGATCCTGTGCGAGGAGCTGGGGCGCTCGCTGGCGCCCGTGCCGTTCCTCCCGAGCGCGCTCGCCGCTGGTGTGATCGAGCACGGCGGCTCGGCCGAGCAGTGCGTGCGCTGGCTGCCCGCGCTCGCCTCGGGCGAGACGATCGGCGCTCTCGGCTCGGCCGTCGACGGCGTCGCCGAGCTGGTGATCGGGGGCGCGGACGCGGGTGTGATCGTGCTCGTGGAAGATGACGGCAGCGGTCGCGTGGTCAGCTCCGAGGACGCCGATGTGACGCCGGTGGACTCGGTTGACCCCACGCGTTCGGCGGCGCGCGTGAGCGTCGAGACGGACGCGGGCGAAGCATTGGAGGGCGAGGTCTGCGTGGGCATCGGACGAGGCCTTGCCGCCGTCAGCTCGGAGCTCGTGGGCGTGTGTGAGCGCGCGCTGGACATGACCGTTGCCTACGTGAAGGAGCGACGCCAGTTCGGCGTGCCGGTCGGCTCATACCAGGCCGTATCGCACCGCTGCGCGCAGATGCTGCTCGAAACCGAGAAGGCGCGCTCGGCGGCGGCGTTCGCGGCGTGGGCGGCCGACTGGGAGCCGTCGCAGCTCGCCGAGGCCGCCGCGATGGCCAAGGCCGCCGCCTCGCAGGCCGGCCGCGAGGTGACCGCCAGCGCGATCCAGGCCCACGGCGGCATCGGCTTCACGTGGGAGGCGGACGTGCACTGGCTCTACAAGCGCGCCCAGCTCGACGCGGCGCTGCTGGGCGGCGCAAAGCGCCATCGCGCCCAGCTCGCGTCGATCCTCGCAGACCGGCTCGGTGCCTCCGCCGCGGCCTGAGGTCGAGTAGATGCCCCGGCGCAGCCTCACAGGCGCCAGGCGCGGGAGCTGAGCGCGGCGATGGCGCGCCCGAACGTCTACGACAGCGAGTTCCCGATGGCGCGCGAGGAGATCGGCGTCAGAGGTCGGCGCGTGGCGAGCGCGGCCGGCGCTCGCGAGCTCGGCGGCACGGTCTACGAGCTCGCTCCCGGCGCACGCGGGGTAAGCCTGCACGCCCACTACGGCAACGAGGAGCTGTTCGTGGTGCTCGAGGGCTCGCCGACGCTGCGCACGCTCGAGGGCGACGAGGAGCTGCGCAAGGGCGACGTGGTGGCGTGCGTGCGCGGGCGCGAGGGCACGCACACGTTCGTCAACCGCTCATCGGAGCCGGCGCTACTGCTGGCGATATCCACGGCGAACATGCCCGACGTGGCCGTGTATCCGGAGAGCGACACGATCGGGGTCGTCACCCGCCACCCCTTCGACCCGGTTCCCGAGGGCGGCGACGAGGGCATCATCGCCGTCTTCAGCGCGGAGGACAACCAGCGCCCGAAGCGCCGCTAGGAGCGCCCGGCGACCGGCCGGAGCCGCCATCGGCGATCAGCTTTGCCGGCCCTGCGCGGCGACCGTCGCGTTGCTCCTGGCCCAGGCGATGATGTCGGCGCTGCCGTTGACGGTGCTCCCGTCGGGCAGCACGAGCACGGGCAGCTTCTCCTGCCCGCTGAGCGCCTTGAGCTCGGGGCGGCGTCCCCTCGTGAACAAGCCGAAGGGGATGCCCTTGGCGAAGATGACCTTCTCGAAGTCGTGGCCGGATTCGCGCAACGCCCGTTGCGCGCGCTTGCAGGCGTGCGGCGGCGGGCCGCCTTCATCGATGTGGCAGACGTATAGCGTGATCTTCGCGGGCATCTGCGAGCACCTTGCGCGGGAGCGTTCCGCTGAGGCTATCCATTCCCGCGATCTCGAAGGTAGTGTGCGGTTGAGATGTCAGCCCACGCGGCGTTCCTTCGCGGTATGAACCTCGGGCGGCGGCGGATCAGCAACGAGGAGCTCGCGGCCGCTTTCGCCGCGCTCGGCTTCGCGGACGTGCGCACGTTTCGCGCGAGTGGCAACGTTGCATTCGAAATCACGAGCGGGGCGCCGGAGGATCTCGTCGCGCGCATCGAGTCGGGGCTCGCGCAGGCGCTCGGCTATGTCGTGCCGACGTTCCTGCGCAGCGCCGCGGAGGTGCGCGAGATCGCGGACTGCGCGCCGTTTCCGCAGTACACGCTGGAAGCCTCCGAGGGCAAGCTGCAGGTCGCGCTGCTGCCGCGTGGGCCGAGCCCGCAGGCCGCCGAGGCGGTGCTGGCGATGGACGACGAGCGCGACCGCCTGGCGCTGGGCGCGCGCGAGCTCTACTGGCTGCCGAGCGGCCCGATGAGCGATTCGGAGTTGGACTTCAAGGCGATCGAGCGGCTGCTCGGCGCCACGACGGTGCGCACGAAGGGCACGATCGAGCAGATGGCGGAGAAGTTCTTCCCCGTCTGAGCGTCCCGACGCACGCGCGCTGACGTGCGGATAGGCTGCCCGTGCAAAGCGAGGAGGACGAGCGATGGCAGAGCCGTATCCGAGGGGCCGTAACCCGTTCGACGAGAGCGGCGTGCGGCGCGGTCCCGATGGCCTGGCGCGCTATGTCGGTAGGCCGAGCTCGCTCGTGGAGATGCTGCACACGAGCGTCGAGCGCGAAGACGCCGGCACCGCGCTGGTGGAGGTCGGCGGCCGGCGTCTGAGCTACCTGGAGCTGTGGGAGCGCGCGGCGCGAGTGGCCGGCGGCCTCGGCGCCGCAGGCGTCGAGCGCGGCGATCGCGTGGCGATCCGGATGGCGAACGGCATCGACTGGGTGCTGGCGTTCTTCGGCGCACAGCTGTTGGGCGCGGTGGTGGTGCCCGTGAACACGCGTTTCACCGACGAGGAGGCGGCATACGTGATCGGGGATTCGGGCGCCGTCTACACGTTCACCGACGGCGCGCCGCTGCCCGACGGGCCGGCGAGCGCCGCCGAGGACCTCCAGCCCGAGGATCTCGCGGCGATCTTCTACACGAGCGGCACGACGGGCTTCCCGAAGGGGGCGATGACCTCCCACGAGAACTTCCTCACGAACAGCGAGAACGCGTTGAGGTGCCTGTCGGTCGATCGCGCTGAGGGGCCGGGGATCTCGACGCTGGTGTCGGTTCCGCTGTTCCACGTCACCGGCTGCAACAGCCAGCTGATCCCCGTGCTCGAGCTCGGCGGACGCGTGGAGATCCTGTCCGGGCCGCTGGACATCGACGGCTTCTTCGAGGCGGTCGGCGTGCATGGTGTGAACCAGCTCGTGTCGGTTCCCGCGATCTACCACGCGGTTCTTCGCCACCCCCGCTTCGCCGAGCTCGACGTGAGCAGGGTGCGCTGGATCTCCTACGGCGGCGCCCCGATCGCGGAGAGCCTCGTGTACGAGATCATGGAGGCCTTCCCCGCCGCGCGGGTCGGGAACGGTTTCGGCCTCACCGAGACTTCCTCGCTGACCTCGTTCCTCCCCCACGAGGAGGCCGCCGAGCACGCCGACTCGGTCGGCTTCGCGATGCCTGTCGTCGATCTGTCTCTAGACCAGGCCGACGATGGATCGGGGTCCCACCCGCCCGTGGGCGAGCTGCTCGTGCGCGGCCCGAACGTGGTGCAGGGCTACTGGCAGAAGCCAAAGGCCACGGCGGAGACGTTCGTCGACGGCTGGCTGCACACCGGCGACCTCGCCCGCATCGATCCCGACGGGCTGCTCTACATCGTTGATCGAATGAAGGACATGATCAATCGCGGCGGCGAGAACGTCTACTCGATCGAGGTTGAAAACGCGCTCGCTGGAGCGCCCGGCGTGGCGGAGGCCGCGGTCGTGGCGGTGCCCGACGAGATGATGGGCGAGAAGGTCGGCGCGGTGATCGTGCCTCTCGCGGGCCAGCAGGCCGACGTGGCTCTGATCATCGAGCACGTCCGCGCGCATCTCGCGGACTTCAAGGTGCCCCAATACGTGGCGTTGCGGGACGAGCCGCTGCCGCGCAACCCCGGCGGCAAGCTACTCAAGCGAGAGCTGCGAGAGCAGACGAGCTGGGGAGCGCCGCTGCGCTGAGCGAGCGAGGAGAAGCCGATGGCTGAAATACAGACGGTGCAGGGAGCGGTCGACTCGCGCGAGCTCGGGCTCGTGCTCGCCCACGAGCACGTGCGCTTTCGCGACGAGGCGGTCGCCGAGCAGTGGCCCGATCGCTACGACGATCAGCTCGAGCTAGACGCGGCGCTCGTCGCCGTGGAAGCGGCCAGGGAGCGCGGCGTGCAGACGATCGTCGATCCCACCGCGATGTTCGGCGGGCGCGACGTGCGCTTCATGAAGCGCGTGGCGGACGTCACGGGCGTGCGGATCCTGGCCTGCACGGGCCTCTACAGCTACGACTATCTGCCCCACTACTTCGAAAACCGCGGCATCGACGTGATGGCCGACCACTTCGTCGAGGACATCGAACGAGGCATCCAGGGCACCGGCATCCGCGCGGCCTTCCTGAAGTGCGCCGCCGACGCGCCCGGCGTCACCGAGCACGTGGAGAAGATCCATCGCGCGGTTGCGCGCGCGAGCGTGCAGACCGGCGCGCCGATCATGGCTCACTCGATGCCGGCGATCGAAACCGGGCCGCGCCAGGTGGAGATCTTCGCGGAGGAGGGCGTCGATCTCTCGCGCGTGCAGATTGCCCACTGCGGCGACAGCGAGGACGTGCAGTACATCGAGCGCCTGATCGACCGCGGCGTGTACGTGGGCCTGGACCGCTACGGCCTCGAGATGTATCTGCCGATCGACAAGCGCAACGCCGCGGCCGCGGAGCTGCTGCGCCGCGGCCACGCCGAGCAGCTGATCATCTCGCAGGACTTCTGCGCCTCGATCGACTGGTTCCCGCCCGAGGCCGCGGAGGCCTTCGAAGCCAGCGGCGCGATCCGCAACTGGTCGATGACGCTCGTCTTCGACGAGGTGGTGCCGGCGCTGCGCCAGCTCGGCGTGATGGACGACGCCGCTTTCGAGCAGATCTTCGTAATCAACCCGCGGAGCTGGCTGGCCGGAAAGTAGCGCCCAGGTGGGGTACGGTTTCCCGCATATCCGCACCAGCGAGGGAGGCACGATGAACACCTACGTAATCCTGCGTCGAAGCGGTTGGCGGTCGCCGGAGGATCTAGAAGAGGCGGCTGGGCGCTCGAAAAAGGTCGGCGATGAGGAGATGTCTGACGACATTCGCTGGATTCGCAGTTACGTCTTGCAAGAGGGCGGGGGATCGGTCGGAACGGTCTGCATCTATCAGGCGAGTAGCCCCGAGGCGATCCGCGACCACGCCTCCCGGGCTGCTTTGCCCGTTGACGAGATCATCACCGTTGCGGATACCGTCGTGGTTCGACCAGATCCGGAGCAGGCCGCTTCTGTTTAGGCGGCGCTCGTGACGGCTCGCGCTCTCGCGGGCGCGCGCTACGCGAGCTCTGGCCAGCGCTCAACCCGGCGCGCGCAGCAGCTCCGGCCCCTCCTCCACGTCGACGACGCGGTTGACGGCCGGGTTGGCCGGCTGTGCGCCCAGCCGCTCGGCGGGCAGAGCGCCGCACAACGCGAGGGCTTCCTCGGCGTCGAGCGCCGGATCGAGCCACGCCCGCTGCGCCTCGGGGTCGGCGAGGATCACGGGCATGCGATCGTGGATCGCCGCGGCGAGGGGGTTGGGCGAGGCGTCGCACGTCAGCAGCACGACGCTGTGCAGCCACGCGCCATTCACCATCGCGGGCGTCCACAAGGCGGCGAACGCGAACGGGATGCCGTCGTCGACCTGGAAGAAGAAGGGCTGACGAGGCTCGCCGCGCCGCTCCGGTTTGAGCCACTCGTAGTAGCCGTCGGCCAGCTGCAGCGCGCGGCGGGCGGCGCGCGGCACGAGCCGGCGGAACGCTGCTCGCGAGCTCACAGTCTCGATCCGCGCGTTGATCATCAGCGGCTGGCCCTTCAGCTCGGTCGCCCACGAGGGCACGAGGCCCCAGCGCATCAGCTCGGCCTGCTGCTGGCCCTTCGGCGCGACGATCGTCAGCACCTCTTCGGTGGGCGCGATGTTGTAGCGGTGGGTGCCCTCCGCGCTCGTGATCGGCACCCGGAAGCGCTCGTTGAGCTCTTCGGGACCGGCGGTGTTCGTGTAGCGGCCGCACATTCTCCGAGCATATGCGCCTCAGGCCGGCGTGCGAGGCGCTGTGGCGGCGCCCGTCATCCAGCGTTCGCGAGAGAGCCGGTAGAGGACGTGCGGGGCGAGCGCGTGGCCGCTCGGCAGCAGCGGGTGCTCGAAGTCCTCTGCCGCGTCGCGCGTCATTCCCAGCCGCTCCATCACGGCCCGCGATCGCGCGTTGGCCTTGGAGGTGGTCGAGACGAGCGCCTGAAGGCCTGCGTCGCTGAAGGCGAAGCGCGCAGCGCACGCGGCGGCCTCGCTGGCGAGGCCGCGGCCCCAGTGGGCGCGATCCAGGCGCCATCCGATCTCGACGGCGGGCGCGCACGGGAGCGCGGCGTGGACGTCTTCGAGCCCGGCGAAGCCGACGAGCTCGGCCTCGCCGGGCAGCTCGAGCGCCCACAGGCCGTACCCGCGGCGCTGGAAGGCGGCCTCGATGCGCTCTATCAGGGCGGCGGTCTGCCCCCCGGAGAGCGTCGCGGGGAAGAACTCCATCACCTGCGGATCGGCGTTGATCGCGGCGAGGACGTCGACGTCGGCCGCCCGCCAGCGGCGAAGCAGCACGCGCTCGCCGCGCAGCTCTGGCCCCCGCGGGCCGGGAGGGTCGCGCGCGGCGCTCAGGCTGCTCTTGGCCCGAGCCGCACGGGCAGCGTCTTGAGCTGGTTGAGGAACGGCGATTGAACGTAGGTGGGGTCGCCGTCGATCGTGATCTGGGGGTAGCGTGCGAGCGTCTCCTCGATCATCACGCGCAGCTCCAGGCGGGCCAGCGCGGTGCCG
>Ga0209040_10000147_pt1 | contig 46404 bp, 42 predicted proteins | sample BogFormECP12_OM3_FD_188240 | JGI IMG/M metagenome (GOLD analysis project Ga0209040, IMG submission 188240) | Bog forest soil microbial communities from Calvert Island, British Columbia, Canada - ECP12_OM3 (SPAdes) (version 2) | ecosystem: Environmental > Aquatic > Freshwater > Wetlands > Bog ... | reverse complement strand
GCAGACTGCTCTGTCATCGCATCGTTCCTTACAGGTTTTGGACAACCGGCAGGATACATGCTGCTGCGACCGCCCACCCCCATAGCATCTTGGCCCCGCTATCCACGTCTTTGCTGCTGGCATCAAGGAAAGTCTTGGATGGCCGGCCTCCGCTGGCCATGACGATGGGGGAGCGGTCCCTGCGCCAGTTGAAGAGATTATTCCGCGACACATCCTAACTCAGCCGCTCGCGGAACACCGCCGACAGTCTCTCGGCAGCGAACACGATGACGAAGATCACGATCAGCAGCAGCGACACTTCGCGATACTGGAACAGGTTCATCGCGGTCAGCAGTTCGAAGCCGATGCCGCCGGCGCCGACGAACCCCAGCACCAGCGACGACCGAATGTTCTCGTCCAGCCGGTACAGCCCGATCCCCAACAGCGCCGGCAGTACGGTCGGCACCACACCGTGGGAAAAAACCTGCATCCGGTTGGCCCCGGTCAGTGCCAGTGCATCGATCGGCGCCATGTCCATGTTCTCGATCGTCTCGGCGAACAGCCGCCCCAGCATGCCGATCGAGTGCACCGCCAGCGCCAGCCCGCCCGGAAACGGCCCAAGACCCACCGCGGTAACGAACAGCAACGCCCACACCAGATCGGGCACCGCCCGGGTGAAGCCGATCGTGCCGCGCGACAAGTAATACAGCACGCGTGACGGCGTCACATTGGCCGCGGCAAGCACCGCGAGCGGCAGTGCCATCATGACCCCACCGACCGTGCCGAAGATGGCGATATCCACCGTCTCCAGTGTCGGCCACGCCACGTCGGGCAGCCTGGAAAAGTCGGGCGGCATGGCGCGCCTGACGATGTCCACCATGCCGAAGAAACCGGTGATCAGGTCCTGCGGCCTCGCCTGCACCACGATCAGCGACTGCACCACCACCAGGATCACGGCCACGACCCCGACGGTGCGGATGGCGATGGCTGCGGCGCCGGTCCAGCCGCGCGACGCGATCGTTGCGCTCACGCGGCTTCCGCCAGATACAACCGGTGCACCGCGTCGCGCGACAGTTCCGCGCGTTGCTGGTCGAATGCGATGCGGCCCTCACGCATGCCCACGACGCGATCGGCAAAGGCGAAGGCGAGATCGACCTGGTGCAGCACGCACAGGACCGCATGGCCCTCGTCGTGTGCCAAGCCACGCAGCAATTCCATGATGTCCTGCGCGGCCTCCGGATCGAGGCTCGCCACCGGTTCGTCCGCCAGCATCACCAGCGGCCGCTGCGCCAGCGCCCTTGCAATCGCGACGCGCTGCGCCTGGCCACCGGACAATGTGCCGGCACGTTGTGACGCGAGATCGGTCAACCCGACCTGATCCAGATAGTCCACCGCCGCCCGCAGTTCCTCGGCCGGGAGCCCGCCGAACGCTGTCCACCAGGTCTGATGCCGCCCCAGCGCGCCCGAAGCAACGTTGGCCAAGACGCTGCGCCGGCGCACCAGGCTGGCGTGTTGCCAGATCATCGCCACGTCGAGCCGCGCGCGCCGCAGTTTTTCGCCGGCGACGTGGGAGAGCTCGTTGCCGTTCAGCCAGACCTCGCCCTCGGTCGGCACCAGCGCACGATTGATGCAACGCAACAGCGTCGTCTTGCCGCAGCCGTTGCCGCCGAGCACGACCAGAAATTCACCGGCTCGAACCTCAAGATCGACTTGGGTGAGCGCCAGCTTGCCGTTAGGATAGCGGAGCGACAGCCCGCTGACCCGCAGTATCGGTGGGGTCAGCTCAGCTTCTCCAGGTCGATGTTGAGCGTCTTCACCAGATCGCGGATGCCGTCATAGGCGCCGTCGGTCTGCGGCACGAAGCGCATGCCACCCAGGCCCATGATCTTGCGATCGGCCTCGGGCAGCACGGTCAGGTCGAGCGTCTGCAGCACGGTTGTCAGGCGCGCCTTGAACTCGGGCGGCAGATCGCCGCGCACCGAGATCGGATCGGTGGGGATCGGATCGGACTTCCACAGGAAGACCACGTCGCCGTCCTTGTAGTGGCCGCGCTGCGTGGCGGATTCGAGCTGCTCGCTGTTCAGTTCGCCGGCGTCGACTTTGTGATTGTACAGCGCCTCGAACGACGAGGTGTGGCTGCCGGCGTAGATCGGTTTGATGTCCTTCTCCGGATCGACGCCGGCCTTGCGCAGGCCGTACGCCGGGAACAGGTGGCCGGAGGTGGAGGCGGGATCGGAGAAGGCGAAGGAATGGCCGCGGATTTCGGCCACCGTCTTGATGCCGGAGCCGGGCCAGGTCACCAGGCTCGCCCAGTAGCTGTCCGGCTGGCCCTCCTTGTTGCCGAACGCGGCGACCGCTTCGGCCTTGGCGACCTGGTGCGCCAGCACATAGCCAAGCGGACCGAACTCGCCGATCTCCAGTTTGCCTACGCGCATCGCCTCGATTTCGGCATTGTAGGTGGTGGTGACGTAGACCTTCACCTCGCAGCCGAGCTTGTCGGCAATCGCCTTGGCAATGTGGTCGTAGATCGGCACCAGCTTGGCGGAGGTGTCGTACGGCTCGACGCCGAAGCGGACGACGCCGCCGTTCGGGCAGTCCGCGGCATTCGCCGCGAAGCTCGCCGGTGCCATGGCAAGACCGATGAGCGCGGCGCCGGCAGCGAGGCCGGCCCGGCGGCGAAGTGGCTTCATTCCTGTTCTCCCCTGTGGGTGCGGCAATGGACGGGGTTCTAGGCGCCGGTGATGCCGCAAATGATGACGGCGATATGAAGGTTCCGCGTCAGGACGCAGTCAGTGCGGACGACTGCACAAGATGTCCGGCTGTCTCGGCGTGAGGTTTCCGACGATCTCGGCTATGCACCAGCGCCATGTCCCTGCGAACCCGCCGCATTCATGTGTTCGGAGCATCCGGCGCGGGCGCCACCACGCTCGGCCGCGCGCTTGCGGATGCCCTGGGGATACCGCATCACGATACCGACGACTATTTCTGGCTGCCCACGGCGCCGCCCTATCGCCGCACGCGTGAGGTTGCCGATCGGCTTCGGCTGATGCGCGAGATGTTCCTGGATCGCTCGGATTGGGTGCTCAGCGGATCGCTGGATGACTGGGGCCGTCCAGTGCATGCGTCGTTCGATCTGGTAGTGTTTCTGTATGTGCCGACCGACATTCGCCTGCACCGGCTGCGCGATCGCGAGACGCGGCGTTTCGGTCGCGACGCCGTCGGCACCGGCGGTTGGCGACACGAGGAAACCGAGAGCTTCATCGAGTGGGCCGCGCATTATGACGACGGCACGCGCGAGGGCCGCAACCTGCGGCGCCACCAGGCGTGGCTGAAGACCCTACGCTGCCCGGTGTTGCGCCTCGACGGCACGCTGCCGGTTGCCGATCTGGTCGATCAGGTGGGGCGGAGGTTCGCAGCATGAGCCACCGCGCCGTGACCGAGGACGAAGTCGCCGCAGCGCGGCGCTGGTTCGCTGAGGACCTGCAGTATGTGGCAGGTGTGCGATCGCCCGCCGTCGTTGCTGCGTTCGCCAACGTGCCAAGAGAACACTTCGCCGGACCCGGGCCGTGGCGCCTGCTGAGCGGCACATTCGTGCGGGATTATTGGACCACAGAGGACGCCGATCCGCGCCACCTCTACCACGACGTGCTGATCGCGATCGACGAGGCGCGCCGGCTGAACAACGGCCAGCCGAGCCTGTGGGCATTTCTGTATGACCAGCTTGATCTCGCCGCCGGCGAGCACGTCGTGCATGTCGGCATCGGCACCGGCTACTACAGCGCGATCCTTGCGGAAATCGTCGGCCACGCCGGCACGGTCACTGCTGTCGAGATCGATGCGGCGCTCGCCGCGCGGGCGCGCACGAATTTGGCGTTGGCCTGGCCACAGGCCAATGTCGTCACAGCGGACGGCTTCGCGTTCCGTCCGGAACGGCCTGCCGATGTCATCATCGTCAATGCCGGCGTGACGCATCTGTCGGTTGCGTGGCTTGATTCACTGGCCGAGGACAACGGCCGCCTGCTTGTGCCGTTGACGGAAGCCGCCCGGGCCGGCGCATTCATCCTGATCACACGGCAGCCGGGCGAGCCGCAGCGTTACGCTGCGCGTTATGTCTGCCGGGTCGGCATCATCGACTGCGTCGGCGGCCGTGATGATGCGGCCGAAGCAAGACTGGTCGCGGCGCTGCGAAAGTCGCGCTCCGCTCCACCCATTCAATCGCTGCGGCGTCCGCCGGACGAACCGGACGAGACCTGCTGGCTGGCCGGCGATGGCTGGTGGCTGTCAACCGCGCCGCCCGACGCGTGAGGACCAATCATGCTGCAACTGCGACCCAACTGCGAGTACTGCGACAAGGACCTGCCGCCGAACGCAACGGACGCGCGCATCTGCAGCTACGAGTGCACGTTCTGTGCCCACTGCGTCAAGACGATGCTGTTCAACGTCTGCCCGAACTGCGCCGGCGGGTTCGTGCCGCGGCCGATCCGCCCGGTGACGGAGCGCCGTCCTGGCGTGTGTCTCGGCAAGGATCCGGCCTCGACGAAGCGCGTGCACCTGAAATGGGATCACGCCGAGCTGGCGGCGTTCGTTCGCACGGTGCGTGGCACGCCACCGGAGAACCGCTAGGTCGCGGGCCGAAGCAGACGTGCGTGACCAGTTGACTCGGCTGCGCCAGCGGACTACTCTTCGACGATACTCGAAATATCGGAAGACACCGGTGGACTCCCCCCAGACCGTTCAGGCACTCGCCGCGCTCGCCCATGAGACCCGGCTCGCGCTCTATCGCATCCTGGTGGAGCGAGGCCCCGACGGCCTCCCAGCCGGCGTCATTGCCGACCGTCTGAAGGTGCCGCCGTCATCGCTGACCTTCCACGTGCAGCATCTGCATCGCGCCGGCCTGGTCACCCAGCGCCGGGTCGGCCGCCAGCTCATCTACGCGGCGGACTACGCGGCCATGAGCGGCCTGATCGCCACCCTCACCGAGAACTGCTGCGGCCGAGGCGCCGAGGAGCAATGTTGCATCCCGGTCGAACCACCCCAACGCACCCGCCAATCCGCCTAGCAAAGGAGCCACAAATGGACAGCGCCGACATCAAGGAATTGGTCCGCAATCGTTACGGCTCGATCGCCGCGGCCAGCGCGTCCTGCTGCGCGCCCGCCACGTCCTGTTGCGGCCCAGAGGGGGAAAAATCCGCCCGCATGGGCTACACCGAGGCAGAGCTTAACGCCGTACCGGACGGCGCCAATCTCGGCCTTGGCTGCGGCAATCCGCAGGCGATCGCAGCCCTGCGCCCTGGCGAGGTGCTGATCGACCTCGGCAGCGGCGCCGGCTTCGACTGCCTGCTCGCCGCCAGGCAGGTCGGCCCCGAGGGCCGCGTGATCGGCGTCGATATGACCCACGAAATGCTGGCCAAGGCGCGCGACAATGCCGCCCGCATCGGCGCGACGAACGTCGAGTTCCGCCTGGGCGAGATCGAGCATTTGCCGATCGCGGACGCCACCGGTGACGTGATCATGTCCAACTGCGTGATCAACCTGGTGCCGGACAAGGCGCAGGTGTTCCGCGAGGCGTTCCGCGTACTGAAGCCGGGCGGACGGCTGGCCATCGCCGATGTGGTGAACGTCAATCCGCTGCCGCCCGAGCTTGCCCTCGACAAGGCCCTGCTGTGCGGCTGCGTCGCCGGCGCGGCGTCGCCCGCGGCCATCGAGGACTGGCTGACCGCCGCTGGCTTCACCGACATCAGCATCCAGGTGAAGCCGGAGAGCCGCGACTATATCGCCACCTGGGCCTCCGGCCGCGGCATCGAGAACTACGTCGCCTCCGCCACCATCGAGGCACGCAAACCGGCGGCTGGATGCTGTTCGAGTGACTGCTGCACCTGACCCACGCCGGCGCTTCGTCGTCATCGCATCGATCGGTATCGGACAGATCCTCGCCTGGGGATCGTCCTACTACCTGCTCGCCGTGCTGGCCGGGCCGGTGGTCCGCGCGACCGGCTGGCCGCAGGCCTGGGTCATCGGCGCGTTTTCGTTGGGACTGTTGACCTCAGGTCTGGCGTCGCCGCGCGTCGGTCGCCTGATCGAGCGTTTCGGCGGCCGTCCGGTGCTCGCCGCCAGCGCGATCCTGCTGGCGATCGGCCTGCTGATCCAGGCGGCGGCACCCAATCTGGCGGTGTTCGTGGCCGCCTGGCTGGTGATCGGCCTCGGCATGGGCGCCGGCCTGTATGATCCTGCCTTCTCCACCCTGGGTCGCCTCTACGGCGAGCATGCGCGCAGCGCGATCACGCAACTCACCTTGTTCGGCGGCTTCGCCAGCACCGTCTGCTGGCCGCTGAGCGCGCTGTTCGTCGAACAGTTCGGCTGGCGCGGCGCGAGCCTTGCCTATGCCGCCATCAATGTCGCCGTGGTGCTGCCGCTGTATCTGCTGGGCGTCCCGCGCGAGGAGCAGCGGCTGCCGCCAGCCAGGCCACCGGATCAGCCCCAGGTGCCAGCGAGGTGGCATCGCGCCGGTGACCGCTCCGCCTTCGTCACCCTGGCGGTCGGGCTGACGGTCGCCTCGGTCATCATGACGGTGATCTCGGTCCATGTCCTGGCGCTGTTGCAGGCGCGCGGCCTGACGCTTGCCGCGGCCGTCAGCCTCGGCGCGCTGATCGGGCCGTCCCAGGTCGGCGCACGCATACTGGAGGCGGCATTCGGACGCCGGCATCACCCGATCTGGAGCCTGCTGGTCTCCACCACGGTGGTCGCCATCGGGCTCGGCATGCTGCTCGGCCCGGCGAGCATCGCCGGTGCCGGCTTGGTGCTGTACGGCTCAGGCAGCGGCATCCGCTCGATCGCGCGCGGTACCGTGCCGCTGGCGCTGTTTGGCCGCGACGGCTACGCCATTCTGATGGGCCGGTTGGCCATGCCGATCCTCATCGCGCAGGCGGCCTCGCCGTCGCTCGGCGCCCTGCTGATGGGCCATTTCGGGGCGGACACGACCATCGCGGTGCTGGCCGGAGCGGCGGTGTTCAACATCTTGCTCGTCCTGCCATTGGTGCCGCTGGCCTTGCGCCGGCCGATCGCGGCGTGACTCCTATCGATACATCCATTAGACTGGAATTGTGGAAATCAAAGACGCCTCGCAGGTCTTCGCCGCCCTCTCGCAGGAAACGCGTCTCGCCGCCCTGCGGCTGCTGATCGCCGCCGGCCCCAACGGCCTCCCTGCCGGCGAGATCGCCGTCAGGCTGGGCCTGCCCGGTTCAACCACCTCCTTCCATCTGAGCGCGCTGGAACGGGCGGGTCTCACCCAGTCCACCCGTCAGAGCCGCCAGATCGTCCACGCCGTGCGCATCATGGCACTGCGCGGCCTGATCGGCTTCCTGTCCGAAACCTGTTGCGGCGGCCGTCCGGAACTGTGCGGCGACATCGCCCGCCTGCTGCCAGACGCCGCCGCGGAGATCGCCAACATGGTCCCTGCTTTCAATGTGCTGTTCCTCTGCACGCGTAATTCGGCGCGCTCGATCATCGCGGAGGCGGTTTTGCAAAGGGTCGGGGGCGACCGGTTCAACGCCTATTCAGCCGGTTCCGAGCCCGCATCGGGACCAATGCCCGAGGTGATCAATCGGCTCCGCACCCTCGGCCACGACGTGACCAGGCTGCATGCCAAATCCTGGCAGGAATTCATGCGACCGGACGCGCCGCGTTTCGACTTCGTCATTGCGCTGTGCGACATGCTGCAAGGTCAGCAATGCCCGGATTTCGGCACCAAGGCGGTCACGGGCGCCTGGCCGCTGCCCGATCCGGCCAGCTTTGTCGGTAGCGACGCCGAACGGGCGCAGTTGCTGAATGAGCTGTATGCCAGCCTGCGGCGGCGGATCGAGATCTTCATCAGTCTCCCGTTTGCCACGCTCGACCGGATGGCGCTGAAGGCCCGCCTCGATGAGATCGGCGACGCATCGACAGCGGCGTACGCGCGGAGCCGCTGACGATGCGCATCGGCATCAATGGCATGGGGCGGATCGGTCGGCTCACGCTCCGGGCGTCGCTGGGTGGTGTGATGCGCGCCGACGGCGATCCGCGCGGGGACAACCGGCTCAACATCGTCCATGTCAACGAACTGAGGGGCGGCGCCGTCACTGCGGCGCACCTGCTGGAATTCGACAGCATCCACGGCCGCTGGCGCGAGCGCATCGCAGCGCAGGACGATGACGCACTACTGATCGGCAACCATCGCATCGGCTTTTCTGCTGCCACCGCGCCCGGCGACGTGCCCTGGGGCGATCTCGGCTGCGACATCGTGCTGGAATGCACCGGGAAGTTCCTGACCGCTGAAACCCTGCAACCCTATTTCGACCGAGGCGTCCGCTGCGTCATCGTCGCGGCGCCGGTGAAGGATCCCGCTGCCCTGAACATCGTCGTCGGGGTGAACGACGCGAGCTACGACCCGGCGCGCCACCGGCTGCTGACCGCCGCGTCCTGCACCACCAACTGCCTGGCACCCGTGGTGAAGGTCGTGCACGAGGCGATCGGCATCCGCCATGGCCAGATCACCACGATCCATGATCCGACCAACACCAATGTCGTGGTGGACGCGCCGCATCGCGATCTGCGGCGCGCGCGGTCCGCGATGCTGTCGCTGTCGCCGACCACGACCGGCAGCGCCACGGCGATCGCGCTGATCTACCCCGAACTGAAAGGCCGCCTGAACGGTCATGCCGTGCGCGCGCCGGTGCTCAACGCGTCGCTCACCGACTGCGTGTTCGAACTGCAGCGGGCGACGTCCGCGAACGAAGTCAACGACCTGTTCCGCGCCGCCGCGGCCGGACCGCTCGCCGGCATTCTCGGCTTCGAGGATCGCCCGCTGGTGTCCGCCGACTACGTCAACGACAGCCGCAGCTCCATCGTGGATGGTCCCAGCACCATGGTGACCGACAACACGCTGCTGAAAATCTACGCCTGGTACGACAACGAGATGGGCTATGCCTGCCGCATGGTCGATCTCTCCAACATCGTCATCGAACGAGGCTTCTGATGTCCGCAGTCCGCAACTACGCGATCGTCACCAGCTCCTACTTCACCTTCACCATCACCGACGGCGCCATCCGCATGCTGGTGCTGCTCTACTTCTACACGCTTGGCTATACGCCATTCATGCTCGCCTTCCTGTTCCTGCTGTACGAGACGGCGGGAATCTTCGCCAATGTCGGCGGCGGATGGCTGGCCGCCCGCTTCGGCATCCCGCGCATGCTGGCGACCGGCCTGGTGTTGCAGATCGCGGGTCTCGTCATGCTGTCCGGCCTCGACCCGACCTGGAGCGCCGCGGCCTCCGTCGCCTGGGTGGTTGCCGCGCAGGGGATCGCCGGCGTTGCCAAGGACCTCACCAAGACAGCATCCAAAAGCGCCATCAAGGCGATCTCGGACCAGGGCAGCGGCCAGCTCTTCCGTTGGGTCGCCTGGTTCACCGGCTCGAAGAACGCCACCAAGGGCATCGGCTTCTTCGTCGGCGGTTTTCTGCTGCAACTGGTCGGCTTCCGTATGGCGCTGTGGCTGATGGCGGGTGTGCTCGCTTTGGTACTGCTCGGCGTCGTGACGTCACTGCCTCGTCAACTCGGCAAGGCGAAGGCGTCGAAGAGTTTTCGCGAGCTGTTCGCCAAGACGCGCGCGATCAACCTGATGGCAGCGGCCCGCATCTTCCTGTTCGGTTCGCGCGACGTCTGGTTCGTCGTCGGGCTGCCGGTGTTCCTATACGGCTTCGGCTGGAAGTACTTGCAGGTGGCCGGCTTCGTTGCGGCCTGGACCATCGGCTATGGTGCCGTCCAGGCGCTGGCACCCGCGCTGGTGATGCGCAGCCGCGACGGGCTGACGCGCGAGGTTCCGGCCGCCCGAATCTGGGGTGCCATCCTCACCATCATACCGGCCGCCCTGGCTTTGCTTTTGTCGGCGCCCGGCGTCGCGCGCCCCGACCTCGTGCTTGTCGTCGGTCTGCTGGTGTTCGGCTTTGTCTTCGCGGTGATCTCATCCGTTCACTCGTACCTGATCCTGGCCTACGCGGGTTCCGAGAAGGCGGCCGAGGATGTCGGCTTCTACTACGCTGCCAATGCCGCGGGTCGGCTGATCGGCATTCTGCTTTCCGGTGTGCTTACCCAGACGGGCGGTATGCCGGCGTGCCTGTGGGGCTCGGCGATTATGCTCGCGCTGTGCCTAGTAATCACCTTCCTGCTCCCGACCGGCATCGCGACCAGGCGCGTGCCGGCATGAACGTTTTCGAACGTTACCTCACACTCTGGGTCGCGCTCTGCATCGTCGCGGGGATCGTCCTGGGCCAGGCCGCGCCCGGCGTCTTTCAGACGATCGGCGATGCCACCGTGGCACAGGTGAACCTGCCGGTCGCCATTCTGGTGTGGCTGATGATCGTGCCGATGCTGCTGAAGATCGATCCGCGCGCTCTGGCCGAGGTCGGCCAACACTGGCGGGGTATCGCCGCCACGGTCGGAGTGAACTGGCTGATCAAGCCTTTCTCCATGGCGCTGCTGGGCTGGCTGTTCATCGGCCATCTGTTTCGCCCACTGCTGCCGGCGGATCAGATCGACTTCTATATCGCCGGGCTGATCCTGCTGGCGGCGGCGCCGTGCACCGCCATGGTGTTCGTCTGGTCGAACCTGGTCGACGGAGAGCCGCATTTCACTCTGAGCCAGGTCGCGTTGAACGATGCGATCATGGTCGTGGCATTCGCGCCGATCGTCGGACTGCTGCTGGGCCTGTCCGCGATCAGCGTGCCCTGGGACACGCTGCTGCTGTCGGTCGTGCTGTACATCGTGGTGCCGGTGATCGTCGCGCAGTTGTGGCGGCAGGCCTGCCTCGCCGCCGGCGGTCAGCCGGCGCTACAGGCGACGTTGCGGCGGCTTGGCCCGCTGTCATTGGCGGCATTGCTGCTGACGCTCATCCTGCTGTTCGGTCTGCAAGGCGGGCAGATCGTCCGCCAGCCGCTGGTGATCCTGCTGCTCGCGATTCCGATCATTGTGCAGGTCTACTTCAACGCCGGCCTCGCCTATTGGCTCAACCGCCGTCTCGGTGTCGAATGGTGCGTCGCCGGTCCCTCGGCGTTGATCGGCGCGTCCAACTTCTTCGAGCTTGCCGTCGCCACGGCGATCGCGCTGTTCGGCTTCCAATCTGGTGCCGCACTGGCGACCGTGGTCGGCGTGCTGGTCGAGGTGCCGGTGATGCTCTCGGTCGTCCGCCTGGTACGCGCCAGCCGGCCTTGGTACGAGCGTGGCACCGCCGGCGCCGTCAGGCGACCAACCGCCGTACGGTGACTTGAGCGCGGCGCCCGCCGCACGCAAAGTCGCGACAGCCATACACCGGACCACGCATGTATCGCATCGGCTTCGACGTCGGCGGCACATTCACTGACTTCACGCTGCACGACACCACCGCCGGCACACTGCGGCATTTCAAGGTGCCGTCCACGCCGGCTGATCCGTCCGAGGCGATCGAGGCCGGACTTCGCACCCTGCTGGATACGCAGCACATCGCGCCAGGTGACATCGGCTTCATCGGCCATGGCACCACCGTCGCGACCAACATGGTGATCGAACGTCGCGGCGTCGCTACCGGGCTGATCACCACGCGCGGCTTCCGTGACGTGCTGGAGATCGGTCGTCAGGTACGCCCGAATCTCTACGATTACACGGTGCGCACGCTGGAGCCGCTGGTGCCCCGCGAGCGCCGCCTGGAGGTGTCTGAGCGCATCGACGCCGCCGGTGCGGTCCTGCGTCCCTTGGACGAGGCCCAGGTGTCGGCAGCGGCGGATGCGCTGGCCGCGCAGGGCGTGGAAGCGATCGCCATCTGCTTCCTGCACAGCTATCTCAACGATGCCCACGAACGCCGATCGGCCGAGCTCGTCCGCAAACGATTGCCCGATGTCTATCTCTCGACGTCGTCCGGCGTGTTGCCGGAATTCCGCGAATTCGAACGTTTCTCCACCACCGCCATCAACGCCTATATCGGCCCACGGATGGAACGCTATCTCGACCGTTTCCTCGGTCGGCTGTGCGGGCTCGGCCTGACTGTGCAGCCCTACACCATCCATTCCAACGGCGGGCTGATGTCGGTCGAGACGGTCCGGGAATATCCGGTGCGCTGCTGCCTGTCGGGACCGGCCGCCGGCGTGGTGGGTGCCGCTGAGGTGGCGCGCGAAGCCGGCTACGCCAACCTGGTCACCTTCGATGCCGGCGGCACCTCCACCGACGTGTCGCTGATCGAAGGCGGCGTGCCGGCCTTCGCCTCCAGCCGGACCATCGCGGACTATCCGGTGCGGTCGCCGATGGTCGATGTGCACGTGATCGGCGCCGGCGGCGGCTCGATCGCCTGGAGGGACGACGCCGGCGCGCTGAAGGTCGGGCCGTGCAGCGCTGGCGCCGATCCGGGGCCTGTCGCCTACGGCAAGGGCGGCACCGAGCCGACGCTGACCGACGCCAACATCGTGCTGCACCGGCTCGATCCGGCGGTGCTGCTCGGTGGCCGCATGCAGGTAGACGAGGGCGCGGCGCGGCGCGCGATCGCGGACAGGATCGCCGCACCGATGGGGCTTTCCGTCGAACAGGCCGCACTCGGCATCATCCGCATCGCGGTCGCCAACATGAGCCGCGCGATCCGCTCGGTGTCCACCGAGAAGGGCCACGACGTGCGCGAGTTCGTGCTGTTTCCCTATGGCGGCGCCGGTCCGCTGCACGCCGCCGCGGTGGCTGCGGAATGCGGCGTCGCGCGTGTGCTGGTGCCGGTCGAGCCGGGCACGATGTGCGCGCGGGGGATACTGCTATCGGATGTCAGCCTCGATCTGGTGCGAAGTGAGATCACGATAGTGGATGCGTCAAACTGGCCGCGCATCATGGAACGCCTCGCGGTGATGCAGGCAAATGGTCGCGCCTGGCTGGAGAGTGAACACATCCCGTCGGAGCGCCGCCGCTTCGCGCCCGTGATCGAGGCGCGCTACACGGGCCAGAACCACGAGGTGCAGGTGCGGCTTGCCGATGACGACACACAACTTGACGACTTCATCGCCGGTTTCGAGGACGCGCATCGCCGCGAATACGGCTACGGAATCCCGGACCGCGCGATCGAGGTAGTGAACTGCCGGCTCAAGGCGATCGGCCTGATCGAGCGGCCCGCAGCGCACTTCGTAGACGCTGCGCGTTCACCGCAAGCAAAGGCCACGCGGCCGGTGCATTTCGATTCCGGCTGGCTCGCGACGCCGGTGTTCGACCGCGCCGATCTTGCAATCGGCACGCGGCTCTCCGGCCCCGCCATCATCGACGAAATGAGCGCCACCACGCTGGTGCCGCCCGGCTGCGTTCTCAGCGTCGATCGCTTCGGCAATCTGCTGCTGGAGATCGCAGCATGACCGATCCCATCGCCATGGAGGTGTTCAGCAACCGTCTGCTGTCCATCACCGAGGACATGGGCAGCACGCTGATCCGTTCGTCCTTCTCCACCAACATCAAGGAGCGCAAGGACTGCTCGGTCGGTTTGTTCGACGCGGGCGGCCGGCTGATTGCGCAGGCCGCGCACATCCCGCTGCATCTCGGCTCGCTGCTCGGCAGCGTGCGGGCGGTGCTGGCGCGCTACGATGCCGCGCAAATGCGCGACGGCGATGCGTTCGTGCTGAACGATCCGTACCTCGCAGGCGGCACGCACATGCCGGACATCTCCATCGTCACGCCGGTGTTCATCGATGGCGTGGTGCGCGCCTTCGCCGCCAATGTCGGCCACCACTCCGATGTCGGCGGTCCGGTGCCCGGCTCGATCTCCGGTCGTGCGCGATCGATCTTCGAGGAAGGCCTGCGCCTGCCGGTGATCCGCCTGGTGCGTGGCGGCGAGTTGGACGAGGACCTGCTGGCGCTGATCGCACACAACTCGCGCGATCCGGATGAGCGGTCGCTCGACCTCAAGGTGCAGGTTGCCGCCAATACGCGCGGCGTGGCGCTGATGCGGGACCTGGTTGGTCGCATGGGCCTCGCCGCCGTCACCGACGCGGTGGACGATCTGCTGGCCTATACCGCGCGACGGCTGCGCAACCGCATCCGCGATATGGCGGACGGTGAGGCGAGCTTTACTGCGTATCTGGATGACGACGGTCTCGGCGGCGATCCGGTGCCGATCCGTGCCAGCGTTATCGTGCGCGGCGACCGGCTGACGGTGGATTTTGCCGGCACCGCGGCCGAGACGCGCGGCGCGTTCAATGTCCCGGAAAGCGCATTGCGCGCCACCGTGTACTACACCGTGAAGACCCTGCTCGATCCGGACCTGCTGCCGAACAGCGGCCTGTTCGAGTGCATCGAGATCCGCGTGGAAGCCGGAACGCTGGTCAATCCACGGTTTCCCGCCGCGGTCGGCGCGCGCAGCATCACCTGCAACAAGATCGCCCGAGCGTTGTTCGGCGCCTTCGCCCAACTGCTGCCCGTCGACCGCGCCATGGCCTCGTCGCATGACAGCGTGCCGGCAATCATCTTTTCCGGCCCGCGCCGCACCGGCGACGGCAGCTTTGTCTATTTGGAAACCCTCGGTGGCGGCATGGGCGCACGCTGCGACGCCGATGGGATGGAGGCGATCCACGTGCACCTGACCAATACCTCCAACCTCCCGGTCGAGGCGCTGGAGAATGAATACGCGCTGCTGGTCGATGAGTACGCGCTGGTGCCCGATTCCGGTGGCGCCGGCCGCCATCGCGGCGGCCTCGGCATCGCGCGGCAAATCCGGGCGATGCGCGACGGCATCGTGTTCTCGGTCCGCTCCGACGGCCATGTACTCGGCGCTCCCGGACTGGCGGGCGGCAAGCCGGGTGGCACGGCGCGGCTGATCCGCAACGTTGGCACCACGCGCGAGGAGGAGTTGTCGTCGAAGACCGCCAGCATCGTGCTCGCCGCCGGCGAGACGGTCAGGATCGAGACCGGCGGTGGCGGTGGCTTCGGCGATCCCGCGGAACGCGATCCCGCAGCGTTGGAGCAAGACCTCCGCGCGGGCAAGCTCGCGCGCAATCCAGGGTTGCCGAATACAAAAGCGTAAACCGTTGACGCACTTCACAGATTTTGCCTTCGCCGCGCTGGTAGTCTAGGTTGTGACGAAACACAGGGGAGTCCCGCGGAGCGGCCCGATGCAGGCAGAGCGCGAAGTCGTTCGGTTCCTGTCCGCCTATCAGACGATTTGGCACGCGCATTTCCCCAGCCTGTTCCGGCGGGCGCAGTGGCACATCGTCACGCATCTCTGCACCTCCGGCCGCGAGGGCGCCGCGGTCGGCGAGCTCTACGGCCTGGTCAAGCAGGTGTTCCTGCTCGACGATTCGACCGTCAAGGAACGCATCCTGGAGATCAAGGAGCAGCTTCTCTGTGTGGTCGATCCGCCGAATGCAGCGCTGTCGGCGCGGTCCGTCATCGTGCCGACCGCGACGCTGCTCGATCTGTTCGATCGCCATCTGCTGGCCCTGGCGAAGGAGCTGTGCGCCACCGCGGCCGCGCTCGATCCGGCAACGCGCACGGCAGCACCGCGAAAGCTGGATGCTGAGCAACGCGCCATCATCCTGCGATCGCTTACCCGGTGCCGCGAGACGTGGCGGCAGGCGTTGGATCGCATCTTCGACGCGATCAACCTGTCGCGCGCGCGCCGCGTCGAGGCAATCCGGCATCTTAGCTCGCTGTCGCACTGGACGCTGCTGCACATGACGGTGGAGCTTCGCTATGGCGTGTCCAGCTTCGGCAGTAGCGAGTCGGGCATCCTGGCCGACCAGATGGCGGCGCGCCTGCTCAACCTGACCGGGCAGAATTTTCAGACCACGCGCGATCACATCGGCTATTTGATCGCGCTCGGCCTGCTGGAACGCCAGCCCGGCAAATCGCTGCATGTCGCGCTGTCGGCGTCCGCCGCGACGGAATTCCATCGAGCGCTGGGAGAAGCGGCCGCCACCTTGCCGGAGGTCGCCCGCCACCTCGCTGCGGCCTCGCCGGAACCGGCGCCCGAGGCGACGCTGAACATGCGGCCGGCCCAGGCGGCGGAGCTTCTGATGGCCGCGGAGCCGCAGCATCATCTGGTGATCCTGCAGCCGGAATCGGCGGTGCGCCGCGTGGCGCTGCCGCCAGGTTCGCTCACCATTGGCCGCGCGCCGCCGAGTACGCTGTTGCTGGACGGAGTGGAGGTGTCACGCGCGCATTGCCGCATCGATGTAGCCGGCGACGAGGTCAGCGTCATCGATCTCAATTCCACCAACGGCACATTCGTGGACAACAAGCGGCTGTCCGGCACCGCGCCATTGCCGCATGGCACGATGCTGCGGATCGGCAACTATGTGATGACCTGCGAGTATCAGACCGTGCTGAAGGCCGAGGAGGCCGACAGCACGCAGAAGGGCTCGTTCGCCGGGGTGACGGTGTTGCGGCCGCGGCGTAGCAGGTCGTCGTAAGGAACAAAACAGAAAATTCGGGTAAAACGCCCGCCAATTTCCCCGAGGAATCCCCGGCAAACACCGAGGACTTCCCGGCGAGATTTCCGCTGGAACTGGCGGAGCATCCTTCCTGTTTCGCAATCGGGCGTGCGCACATAGATAGTTGTGTGCGGCACGAGAAAACTTAGGCCGCAATCGCCATAACGGGCGGCGATATAACTGCTGGCGCCACTAGTGCCGACCAGATCCGTGATACGTCCTCCCCGAATTCGTATCATCGGTCCCCACTGGTTTGCACGGCGTCTGTAGGGGCAGGCATGCGAGGTACCCCGACCAGCGCATGCCTGCTCACTTTTTTCACCGTGTATCACGGACCAGCAGCGGTACCCACAGGAAGACCAGCGCGGTGAACGTGGCTGACACCACGATCAGCGGCGCGAGCGCCTGGTGGAACAGATGGTCGTATAGGAACGCGCCGATTGTGTCGGAAAGCGGCGTCGCGAGATTGATCACCGACATCAGCGCCGCGAAGGCGAAACCTTCCGAACGCTCGGGGCAATGGTTGGCGGCGAGCGTCAGCGTAGCGATGTTGGCGATCATGCCGGCGACGCCGTTGATGAAGTACACCGCGATCGCGCTGGTTTCATCGACCATGCCGAGAAACGCCAGTGTCGCCAGCGTTCCGCCCAGGATGCTGAGATTGAGCAGCGCACGCGTCGTCATGCGGCTCAATGCGTAGCGGTAGAGCAGCCCGCCGGCGATCCAACCGCACGCACTCACCGATGACAGCAGGCCGATCAAACCCTGCGAGAAGTGCAGATGGTCGGTCTGATGGAAGTACAACGGCGTGCCGAAGCCCGGGCTGAAATAATAGCAGAACAGGAAGGCGGCAATCAGCCACAGCGGGCGCGAGCGGAACGTGGCGAGGAAGCCGCGCAGCGTGCGTCGCAATTCGGCGAGGTTCATCGCGGCACGCTGCTCATCGACCAGCGCGATGCTGCTGGCTACGACCGCGATGGGCGCGGCCGCGGCGATCGCGGCCGAGGTGTGAAAGGCTGCCGCGGACGATAGAAACTCGATTAGTTGGCCGCCGGCGAGCGAAGCCACCATTACCGCGACGTTGAACCATAGCCACTGCTGATTGATGAACGCTGCGCTCGCGTTATGCTTCTGGCCGTTTTCCACCAGGAGCGCGCCGCACACAGTGCTGGAGACGGCCATCGCGATCGCAGTCAGCAGCAACGCGAGCACGATCGCTGCGGGCGCCAGCACCTGGGTGGTCCACAGGAAGGCGACGACCGCACCGGCGTTCGCCAGCAACAGGTATGAGCGGCGGCGGTAGCCGAACAGTGGCAGGAAGTCGGACACCATGCCGTACAGCGGTTTCACCACCCATGGCACATCCAGCACCGCGAGTGACGCGGCGATCTGCACCGCGTTCCAGCCCTGGGTCTCCTTCAGGTAGTGCGTAAGCGGCTGCCACACGATGCCGATCTTGGCCTGGCAGAAGCCTTCCACCGTATAGACGATGGCGAAGAACAGCATCAGGCGGGAGATAGGGCTGGGCTCGCAGCGCGCGGGGGACATGCCGTGTTTTATAGCGAAGCGCCGGCTGCTTGCTTACTGCATAAGTAAAATGCCGAGACCGAACTTCTCGCCAGCGCCAGAAAGGTATAGGTCGCGCGCAACAGGTGAATGGGCCCAGCAAGAGCCCCCGGCAGAGGAGTGGGATCAGTGAGAACTATGCTCCGCGCTGCCTTGGTGGCGTTCCGCGTATCCGGTGTCGCGCCAGGGTTTGGCTGCAAGAACAAGGGTATCACCGAGATGAGGCGTTCCAGGCAGCCGTGAGCAGGGACAAGGCACTTCGGCGAATACGGGGCCAGCCCTTGGCCATCGTGTCGCTGGTCTCCTTAGATCCGTCGTGACCTGTGATGCCGTGTCCCGCGTGAGGTTGCACCGGGCGACCTGTGCTCCTCGACGAGGTCCTTGAGCAGACCCGGGAGGCGCGTCAAGGGCTCGTCCGAGCCGAGGCTCTGAGCAGCACCGCGGGCGCCTTCGCATACCAGGAACACCTGGCTGGCGACCGCTTCGGGATCGCGCAAGCCGGCATCGCGGCACAGCCTGGCGAGCCGCTCGCGGACCGCGGACTTGTGCTCTCTGATAACCTGACGCGCGGGATGGTCCTGATTCGGCAGTTCGACCGCGGCATTCGCAAGCGCACACCCCCGACCGGATTCGCGGATGAACCATTGGCCAATATGCTGCAACCACGCCGTCAACTCACCCTTCGGGTCGCCAGGGTGCGCGGCGGCAATCGCGTCCCATTCCGCGTCGGTCTCTGCTGCGAGCTTCCGCAGGCATGCCGCTACCAGATCGTCCTTGGAGGAGAAGTGCCGGTAGAGCGTCATCTTGTTGGTGCCTGCCGCCTCGGCGATCGCGTCAACGCCGACGGCATGGATGCCGCGGTGGTAGAACAACTCGCGCGCGACCGCGAGCATGCGCTCGCGCGGCGGCAGTGGCGCGTGCGAAGCGGCGGCGGACCCGGCCCTTGGCGCGGTCATGGCGACCTGTTCCCGATGATGTTACTGACCGGTCACACCTTAACAGGGTGTTACTGGTCAGTCCCGCCCATATAGGGCCAAGCCAAGCTGATTGCCACCCCGTTCGCAAGGGCATGCCCAAATGGTGAGCTTCTTCATTCACCGGCCGATTTTCGCTGCTTCCATCGCCATCCTCATGGTGCTCGCAGGAGTGGTCGCGTACCGGTTCCTGCCGGTCGCGCAGCTTCCCGAGGTCACGCCGCCGCAGGTGGTGGTGGCCACGACCTACCCGGGCGCCAGCGCCGAGGTCGTCGCCAACACCGTCACCACGCCACTGGAACAGCAGATCAACGGTGTCGAGGGCATGGCCTACATGTCGTCGGTCAGCGCCGATGATGGCAGCTCCAACATCACCATCACGTTCAATGTCGGCTACCCGATCGATATCGCCGCGGTGGACGTGCAAAACCGCGTCGCCCAGGCGCAGGGCTCCCTACCGGCAATCGTCAATCAGGCGGGCGTCACCGTCAGCAAGAAGAACCCGAATATCCTGCTGGGCGTGACGCTGTATTCGCCGGACAATTCGGTCGATCTCGTCAACATCAGCAACTATGCGTACCTGCAGCTCGTGGATCCGCTCAAGCGGCTGCCTGGCGTGGGCGACGTGAACATCTTCGGCGAGCGCCGGTATTCGATGCGAGTCTGGCTTGACCCCGACAAGCTGGCCAAGCTCGGCATCACCGCGACCGACGTGCAGGGTGCCATTGCCGAGCAGAATGTGCAGGTTGTGGCGGGCAAGCTTGGGCAGTCGCCCGCGCCGGCCGGCACAATGTTCGAATATCAGGTCAACGCGCTCGGCCGGCTGAGCGATCCCGCGCAGTTCGGCGACATCGTCGTTCGCGCCGGGACCGGAAGCGAAGCCGTGGTCCACCTGCGCGACGTCGCGCGGGTCGAGCTCGGGGCTTTGCAGTACACGTCGGGCTCGCGCCTGAATGATAAGCCCACCGTTTTCGTCGCCGTCTATCAAACGCCCGGATCGAACGCCCTGCAGGTCGAGCGCGAGGTGAAGGCTGAGATGGCGCAGCTCGGCAAGCGCTTCCCCTCGGGTCTTGCCTGGCGGATCCCCTATGACACGACGATGTTCGTCTCTGCCTCGATGCACGACGTGATGGTGACGCTTGCCGAGGCGCTCGCGCTGGTGATCGGGGTCGTGTTTCTGTTCCTGCAAAGCTGGCGCACCACGGTCATTCCCGCGATCGCCATCCCGGTCTCGCTGATCTTCACGCTGGCCGTGATGCTGGCAGCCGGCTTTTCGCTCAACATCGTGAGCATGCTCGGCATGGTGCTGGCGATCGGGCTCGTCGTCGACGATGCGATCGTCGTGGTCGAGAACGTGGAACGTCAGCTCGAACGCGGGCTTTCGCCGATGAAGGCAGCAGCGACCGCCATGAAGGAGGTCACCGGTCCGATCATCGCAACGACGGCTGTGCTGATGGCGGTCTTTGTCCCGGTCGCCTTTCTGCCGGGCGTCACCGGCCGGCTCTATAACCAGTTTGCCCTGACGATTGCGATCTCCGTCGGCATCTCCGCCTTCAATTCGCTGACGCTCAGCCCGGCCCTCTCCGCGGTGCTCCTGCGCCATCGTCCAGACTCGCGCTTCTTCCTCTTCCGCGCCTTCAATTCCGGCTTCACGCGCGCCGCAGAGGCTTATGCGCGGGGCGTCCGGTGGGTGATCGCAGCGCGGTGGGGCGCACTTGCGCTGTTCGCCGGCGCGTTAGTGATCACCTATGGCCTCTACTCGCGCATCCCGGCGGGATTCCTGCCGGTCGAGGACCAGGGCTACTTCTTCGCGGTCATCCAACTCCCCGACGGCGCGTCGCTGCAGCGGACGGAGCGGGTGGCGGAGCAGGTGCGGAAGATCCTGGCCGCGCAGCCTGGAGTGCAGGATGTGGTGCCGGTCACCGGAACGAATTTTTTGACAGGCGCCAGCCAGTCGAACGCCGGGGTGGAATTCGCCATCCTGAAGCCGTGGAGTGAGCGCGGCGCCAAACTCGACGCTGCACACATTCTCGAAGCCGTGCGCCCGAAACTGCTGGCGATCTCCGATGCGATCAGCCTGAGCTTCGACCCGCCCTCGATCCCCGGCATTTCCACCACCGGCGGCTTCGAATTCGAAGTCGAGGATTTGACGGGGCGCGGCTCGCAAGCGTTGAACGATGCGACCCAGGCGCTGCTGGCAAAAGCGCGCCAACAGCCCGAGCTCGATCCGCATCAGCTCTTCACCACCTTCGGCACCTCGACGCCCGAGTACAAGTACGACCTCGATCGGACGAAGGTGAAGCTGCTGGGGCTCAATCTGTCGGACGTGTTCAATACGCTGCAGATCTATCTGGGCTCGCTCTACGTGAACGACTTCAATCTGTTCGGCCGGACCTTCCGGGTGACGATGCAGGCCGAGCGGGATGCGCGCGCCAGCACCACGGATCTATCCCGTCTCTATGTGCGCAACACGGGCGGGCAGATGGTCCCGCTCAATACCCTCGGCACGCTGCATCCGACGGTCGGGCCGGAATACGTGTCGCACTACAACGTCTATGGGTCCGCCCTGATCAATGGCGCACCCGCGCCGGGCTACAGTTCGGCACAGGCGATCGCCGCCATGCAGCGGGCGGCAGAAGAGGCGCTGCCGGCCGATTTCGGTTACGAGTGGACCGGCATCGCGTACCAGGAGCTCAAAGCGGGCTCGACCGCGGCGATCGTGTTCGCCCTCGCCCTGGTCTTCGTGTTCCTGGTGCTGGCGGCGCAGTACGAAAGCTGGTCGATGCCGTTCATGGTGATCCTGTCGGTGCCGCTCGCGCTGTTCGGCGCGGTGCTGGCGCTGTGGCTCCGCGGCATGCAGCTCGACGTGTATTCGGAAATCGGTCTCGTCATGCTGATCGGGCTGGCCGCGAAGAATGCGATCCTGATCGTGGAGTTCGCCAAGCAGCTGCGCGAGGGCGGCAAGGGCATTGTGGAGGCGGCGATGGAGGCAGGGCGGCTGCGGCTGCGGCCGATCCTGATGACGGCCTTCGCCTTCATTCTCGGCACCGTGCCGCTGATGGTGGCCGCCGGTGCCGGGGCAGGCAGCCGGCAGTCCATCGGCACCACGGTCGTGGGCGGCATGTTGGCGGCGACGATTTTGGGGCTTGCCCTCGTGCCGGTGTTCTACGCGGTCATCGAACGGCTGCGTGAAGGCGGGACTTCGAAGCATGAACAATCCGCCGGTCAGCGCCGTCTCGAAGGCGCTATCGGTGATTGATCCCTGGAGGACAAGGTCATGAGCTTTTCCCTGAAGAACATTGGACTGGGGACCGGCGCCCTCGCTCTGGTCGCCATCGGGTTCGCGCTGCTGGTCAGCTCCAACCACGGCATCGCACGAGCCCCGGCGATGGTGAGCCCGCCTCCCTTGCCAGTACCGGTGGCCGCGGTGGACCAGCGGACGGTGCCTGTCTATCTCGACTTCGTGGCCACGACGGAGGCGATCCGCAACGTCACGCTTGAAGCGAAAGTCACGGGGTACCTCGCCTCCCGGCCGGTGGGCGACGGGGTGGACGTGCCGCCAGGCCAACTTCTGTATCAGATCGACCCGCGCGATTATCAGGCGGCACTTGATCAGGCGAGCGCGCAATCACGCCGCGACGCTGCAGCCTACGATTATTCGCGTGCCACGCAACACCGCACCGCAGTGCTGAGCAAGGACGGATGGGCGACGCAGGACGCGTTTGACCAAACGACGAGTACGCTCAATCAATCGCAGGCGACACTCGCTGCCGATGCGGCGGCGGTTGAGGCGGCGAAGCTCAATCTGGGGTACACCGAGATCACGGCGCCCTTCGCGGGTCGCCTCGGGCGGAGCCTTGTGCACGAGGGCACGCTGATCAATGCCGCGGGCACCCAGCTCAATACGCTCGTGCAGCTCGATCCGATCTACGTCACGTTCAATCCGAGCGAGACCGACCTCGACCGCCTCGGCGACTACCGGGCCAAGACGATCCCGGCAGAGGTGACGATTCCTGACCAGGACGGGAAGCGATACGAGGGGACCTTGACCTTCCTCGACAACACGGTGGACCGGAACACCGGCACCATCGTGGCGCGGGCGACCATCGCCAATCCGGACCACAGCTTGCTGCCCGGCGAGTTCGTGCATGTGCGCCTGCACGTTGCCGATCGGCCCGACACGCTGCTGGTGCCGCAGGTGGCCCTGGGTTCAAGCCAGCTCGGCAAGTACGTCTACATCGCGGATAACGGCAAGGCAGAGCAGCGGATGGTTTCGATCGGAGCGACCTATGGCGATCGCATTGTTATCACCAAGGGCGTCACGGCGGGTGACGCGGTGATTGTCGGCAATCTGCAGAAGATCGCTCCGGGCGCCCCGGTGCGGCCGATCGCCGGGCCGCGGCAGGCGTTCAGCGGAACATCGGCTGGCGCCGACTCGGGTTGAGGTTCGTCTATCGCAGATCAGCGGGCGTTGCCTTCGCAGTCATCGCCAGCCACTGTGCCGGCCATCTGTCGCAGGGCACATGAACAATGGCGTGGCGTATCGGTATCGATATCGGCGGGACCTTTACCGACGTCGCGCTGGTGGAGGAGGAGACCGGTCGTATCGCCATCGCCAAGCTGCCGACCACGCCGAGGGACTTCGGCCAGGCGGTGATCGACGGCATCCGGCGGGGTCTGGACGCGAACCGCATCGATCCGACCGACGTGTCGCTGCTGTCGCATGCCACTACGGTGGTGACCAATGCATTGTTGGAGAACAAGGGCGCGCGGGCCGGGTTCGTGGCGACGCGCGGCATGCGCGACATACTGGAGTTGCGACGGTCGTCACGCGCCGATCTCTATGACCTGTTGCAGGATGCTCCCACGGTCCTGGTGCCGCGGCGCTGGCGATTCGAGATCACCGAGCGGATCGATGCGCAAGGCGAGGTGGTGACGCCACTGGCCGAGGACGAACTGCCGGGGTTGATCGAAGCAATCCGCGATGCCGGGTTGCAGACAGTCGCCGTATCGTTCCTGTTCTCGTTCCTGAACGATGCGCACGAGCGGCGTGTCGGCGCGGCATTGCGGGCTGCGTTGCCCGGGATCGCGGTTTATCTGTCATCGGAAGTGCTGCCCGAGATCCGCGAGTTCGAACGCGCCAGCACGACGGCTGTGTGCGCCGTGGTCGGGCCGGTGCTGGCGTCCTATCTCGACAGTTTGCAGAAAGCGATTTCGCGACTCGGCCTGCCGAAGCTGTTTGTGATGGGCTCGTCGGGTGGCGTGTTCGACATTGCGGAAGGCCTGCGCATGCCGGCGATGGCGGTGGAATCCGGCCCCGCCGCCGGCGTGATCGCGGCATCGCTCGCCGGCAGGCAGTTGCAGCGGCCCAACCTTATCTCGTTCGACATGGGCGGCACGACGGCGAAGGCGAGCGTGATTGCGGATGGCGAGGTGTCGGTCACCGCCGAATACGAGGTCGGCGGTTCCGGCCACGCCAATCGCTGGATGCACGGTACCGGTCACCCGATCCGCGTGCCGGTGATCGACCTTGCCGAGGTGAGCGCCGGCGGCGGCTCGATCGCGTGGGTGGATCCCGGCGGCGCACTGAAGGTGGGACCGCATAGCGCCGGCGCAGCGCCGGGCCCGGCGTGCTACGGCGCCGGCGGAACGCTGCCGACGGTGACCGACGCCGATGTGGTGCTGGGTCATCTCGACCACGGGGCGCTGCTGGGTGGTGCACTGCGCATAGACTTTGCTGCGGCGGAATGTGCGATCGAGATCGCGATCGCCCGCCCGCTCGGCCTGACGGTGCCAGAGGCCGCAGCGCGCATCGCTGAAGTCGTCAACAACAACATGGCGCAGGCGCTGCGCATCGTTTCGATCGAGCGCGGCCATGATCCGCAGGAATTCAGCCTGATCGCGTTCGGCGGCGCCGGTCCGGTGCATGCCGTGGCGCTGGCTGAGGAATTGCAAATCCCCGAAGTGATCGTGCCGCCGGCGCCTGGTGCGTTTTCCGCGCTCGGACTGGTGGCGAGCGATCTCAAGCGCGACTATTCGCGCACGCTGTATGCCGATCTCGGCAGCATCGATCCTGTGAGAGTTGCCGAGGTGATTGCGGGCATGGAGCAGGCCGGCCGCGACATGTTGCGTGCGGCCCGTGTGCCGCCGGAACGGCAGGTGCTGCTGCGGCAGGCGGATGTGCGCTATCGACGGCAGGCGTACGAACTGACGGTGCCGATCGCCGGTGGCGAGATCACCCGTGCGACGCTGGACGATTTGACCGAAGCGTTTCACGCTCGACACGAGCAGACATATGGGCACGCCAACCGCTCCGAACGAGTGCAACTGGTCAATCTGCGTCTGACCGCGCTCGGCCGGCTGCCGGATCTGGTCCTTGCGCAGCGTGCCGATCCGGCGAGTGCTCGGCTGCGCAGCCGCGATGTGTGGTTCGCCGCAACCGGCTGCGCACCGACACCGGTGCATCGGCGCGATGGGCTGACATCTGGCACGAACATCGTCGGGCCGGTGATCATCGAGGCGATGGATTCAACGATCGTGGTGCCACCTGGCTGGCAGGCGCGGATCGATGAGCTTGGGTATGTTCGCATCCAGCGCTGATCCAACTGTCATTGCGAGGAGCGAAGCGACGCGGCAATCTCGGGCCATGTGCGCACTTGAATCGAGACCGTTCGCCGCTGGCACTCCTCGCAATGACAAGGTGGTAAGATGCCGCGTCTGAAGACCGACCCCGCCCGCTTTGAGGTGGTGAAGAACGCGCTGACCTGCGCAGCCGAGGAGATGAAGATCGTCCTCGCCAAGACCGCGTATTCGCCACTGCTCAAAGTCGCCGGCGACTACTCCTGCGGCATCTTCGACATCAGCGGCAATATGGTCGCGCAAGGCCCCGACCTGCCGATCCATCTTGGCTCGATGCCCGATGCGGTGCGCGCGGTCGTGCAGGCCTTCCCCGATGTCGGACCCGGCGATGTGTTCATCCACAACGATCCCTATCAGGGCGGTTCCCACCTGCCCGACGTGAACGTTGTCGCACCGGCGTTCCACGACGGCCGTCTGCTCGGCTTCGGCTGCGTGCGCGCGCACTGGCCCGACATCGGCAGCGCGACGCCCGGCAGCTACGGTGCAGTGACCGAAATCTACGGCGAGGGTCTGCGCCTGCCGCCGATCCGGCTGTATCGCGACGGCAAGCCGGATCCCGCCATCGAGGCGATCATCTTTGCCAATGTGCGCACCCCCACTGAACGGCTCGGCGATCTGCGCGCGCAGGTCGCGGCGAACTGGCGCGCGGCCGCGCGGCTGCAGGCCCTGGCGGCGAAGTACGGCACCGACACGTTGCTCGACATCATGCAGGAGGTGCAGGACTACTCGGAAACCATGATGCGCGCCGCGCTGCGCGCCTTGCCCGACGGCGAGGCGGATTTTTCCGATGTTTTCGACGGTGACGGCGTGATCGCGCCGGGCGAGATCGACGATGAGACCTTCACCGTAAGGCTTCGCATCACCAAGCGCGGCGACACGATCACCGCCGACTTCGCCGGTTCCGATCCGCAGGTGGCAGGACCGATGAACGCGCCGCTCACCGTCACCGCATCCGGCGTGTTCTGCGCGCTGAAGATGATCGCCGATCCGAAGAGCCTCATCCCGCCGAACTCGGGCTGCTGGCGTCCAGTGACGGTGACCGCGCCGCCCGGTTCGGTTGTGAACGCGCAGCTTCCCGCGCCGGTAGTCTATGCCAACCACGAAATATCGCACCGCGTCGCTGACATGGTGATGGCGGCGATGTTCGCCTTCACCCCAAGAACAGTGATGGCGGGATCGCAGGGCACCTCGGCGGTGGTGACGTTCGGCGGCACCGACTATCGCAGCAGCGACCGCTATGTCAGCTACGAATCGGTAAAGGGCGGCTTCGGCGCGCGACCGGTGAAGGACGGCATCAACGCCGTCGCCTCCACCGTGTCCAACATGATGAACACGCCGATCGAGATCCTCGAGATGAGCTTCCCGCTTCGCGTGGAGGAATACGCACTGGTGCCGGACAGCGGGGGCGCCGGCACCTGGCGCGGCGGCCTTGGCGTGCGTCGCGTGTGGCGTGTGCTGGAGCGACAGGCCCATGCCGCAGTCTGCTGCGAACGCACGGTCACGCCGCCCTTCGGTCTCGCCGGCGGCAAGGCCGGAGCGCCGGCGCGTCTGGAACTGATCCCGCCGAACGGCAACGCGCGCAAACTCAACAGCAAGGGCGGCTTCATCGCGCCGGCCGATTCGCTGGTGGTGATCGAGGCGCCCGGTTCCGGCGGCTACGGCCCGCCCTCGGAGCGTGACCGCGCGCGGCTTTCCGAAGACCTGTTGGACGGTTACGTTACCCCCACGGCGGCGCGGCGCGACTACGGCGCGGAGCCGATCTGAGGGAGAAAGTCAGGATGACCTACGTGGCCCCGAATTCCGTCCAGGCGCGCGATATTGCCTCGATCGTGCATCCGCAGACCAACCTGGTGCGCCATCTGGAAGAAGGGCCGGTGGTGATCTCGCGCGGTCAGGGCATCTATGTGTGGGACGATTCAGGCCAGAAGTTCCTCGATGGAGCGGCGGGGCTGTGGTGCGCCTCGCTCGGCTATGCATCCGAACGGCTGGCACGCGTGGCGTACGAGCAGATGAAGAAACTCGGCTACGCGCATCTGTATCGCCATACGACCAACGAACCCGGCGTGGACCTGGCGGAAAAGCTGCTGCAGATCGCGCCGGTGCCGATGAGCAAGGTGCTGTTCCAGTGCTCCGGTTCGGAAGCCAACGACACGGCGATCAAGCTGGTCTGGTACTATCACGCAGCGATCGGCAAGCCGAACAAGAGAAAGATCATCGGCCGCAAGATGGGCTATCACGGCAGCACGTCGGCCGCGATCAGCGCATCGGGCAAGGCGGACATGCATGCCGACTTCGGACTGCCGTTCCCGGACTTCCGCCATACCGAATATCCGCACTACTACCGCCTGCGCCATGTCGGCGAGAGCGAAGAGCAGTTTGCGACGCGCATGGCGGATGCGCTGGAAGCGATGATTATCGAGGAGGGTCCAAATACGGTGGGCGGCTTCATTGCCGAGCCGGTGATGGGCGCGGGCGGCGGCCTGGTTCCCCCGCGTACCTATTGGGAGAAGATGCAGGCGGTGCTGCGCAAATACGACGTGCTGTTCATCGCGGACGAGGTGATCTGCGGGTTCGGCCGTACCGGCAACATGTGGGGCAGCATCACCTACGATCTGACGCCGGACATGATCACCTGTGCCAAGGCGCTGTCGGCAGGGATGCAGCCGATCTCGGCGCTGCTGATCAATGAGCGCGTGTTCCAGGCGATGCTGGATGAGAGCCGCAAGTTGGGAAGTTTCGCGCACGGCTTCACCTATGCGGGACATCCGGTGACCACCGCGGTGGCGATGGAGACGCTGCGCATCTACGAAGAGATGGACATGATCGGACACGTGCAGCGGGTCGGTCCGTACATGCAGCAGGTGCTGGGGCGGTTCGCCGGCCATCCGCTGATCGGCGACGTGCGCGGCGTCGGGCTGATGACCGGGATGGAGATGATGGCCGACAAGGCGATCGACAAGCCGTTCGATCCGGCGCTTGGCGTCGGGCGGATCGCCGACAGGCATGCACGCAACAACGGGCTGATCACACGGTTCATCGGCGACCGTGTCGCATTCTCGCCGCCGCTCATCATCACCGAGGAAGAGGTCGACGACATGGCGGCGTTGCTGCAACGCACGCTGGATGATACCTGGGCTGAAGTCAGAACCAATTGAGCAGGAGAACGGAAATGTCAGGCATGCAACCGGTGATCGCGCAGAAGAGCCCGTTTCGGATGGAGGTGGAGGCCGGCAAGTCGTACTGGTGGTGCGCCTGTGGCAAGAGCGGCAATCAGCCGTTCTGCGACGGCTCGCACAAGGGCAGCGGGTTCACGCCGGTCGAGTTCAAGGCGGAAGAGGCAGGCACGATCGCTTTCTGCGGCTGCAAGAACACCGGCAACAAGCCGCGTTGCGACGGGACGCACCGGAGTCTGTAGCCGCTGTGACGCGTGGGGGATCGGCATCAAAATCGACGACGTATCGCTCACCATCTTCACCTGGGACAACATCCCGGCGACGCGCTATCACCTCGGCTCGCTGGCATCATCCACCAGCAGCCTCGGCCTGCTGCGCATCCACACCGATGAAGGCCTGGAAGGCCATGCCTTCCTCGGCGCAGCGACTAATCCGGCGGCGATGGACGGTCCGCAGTTGATCCGCACGTTGAAGCCGATGCTGATGGGCCAGAACCCGCTGGAACGCGAACGCCTCCACGGCGCCATGCGATTGGTCTCGCGTATCGTCAGCTATCGCACGATCGGCGCGGTGGATAGCGCATTGTGGGATCTCGCCGGCAAGATCGCCGGGCTGCCCGTGCATGCGCTGATGGGCACCTGCCGCAATTCGATCGTAGCTTATGCCAGTTCACAGGTGCTGCCCGACATTGCCGCCTATGTCGATCAGGCGCAGACCTTCAAGGCCAATGGCTGGCGCGCCTACAAGATCCATCCGCCGCGCGATCCCGACCAGGACATCAAGGTGTGCGAGGCGGTGCGCAGGGCGGTCGGTGACGACTTCCGGCTGATGCTCGATTCCACCTGGAGCTACGACTACACCGAGGCATTGCGTGTCGGCCGCGCGATCGAGGAGATGGGCTACTATTGGTACGAAGACCCGATGTCGGACGAAGACATCTACAATTACGTGAAGCTGCGCGAGAAGCTGGATATCCCGATCATGGCGACGGAGTTTCCCGCCGGTGGACTGGAAACCTATCCAATCTGGCTGACCGAGCGCGCCACCGACTATCTGCGCGGCGACATCCCGAACAAGGGCGGTCTCACCACCATGCTGAAGACCGCGCATCTGGCCGAGGCGTTCAACCTGAAGTACGAGGTGCACCATTCGGGGAATTCGTTGAACAACCTGGCGAACCTGCATCTGTGCATGGCAATCAGGAACACCACGATGTTTGAGGTGCTGCTGCCGGATGGGGCGCACAAATACGGTATGGCGAAGGAGCTGGAGATCGATCGCGAGGGCATGCTGCATGCGCCGACGGGGCCGGGGCTGGTAGCGGAGATCGACTTCGACCTGATCAAGCGGAAGACCGAGGCGATCCTTAGTTAAGATCACCACAGAGACACAGAGAACACAGAGACTCTCAGTGTCCTCTGTGTCTCAGTGGTGAATTTCTTATTTCAGCAACCCGCGTCCTGCGAGATTGCGCATGAGCGCTCCAGCACCGAACGACCACGCCTCGCATCGATCCGTCGGCATCATCCGGTTGACAAGCCGCCCCAGCTTCGGCGCCGCAATCGTCACGATATCGCCGGTCTTGTGCGTGAACCCCTTGCCCGGCGCGTCGCGATCCTCCACCGGCGCGAACATCGTGCCGAGGAACAGCACCGCACCATCCGGATAGCGGTGATGCTGGTTCACCATCTGCGCCACCAGGTCGGCCGGATCGCGGCTGATCTGCGCGATCGACGACGCGCCTTGCATCCGGAATCCATCCTCCCCCTCGACGCTCAGCGAGACCGTGGTTTGCCGGATGTCGTCGAGCGTAAAGCGTGCATCGAAAAACCGCAGGAACGGGCCGACCGCGCAGGATGCGTTGTTGTCCTTTGCCTTGCCGAGCAGTAGCGCGGAGCGTCCCTCCACGTCGCGCAGGTTCACATCGTTGCCCAATGTCGCGGCCACGATGCGGCCCGTCGACGAAGCGGCCAGCACCACCTCCGGCTCTGGATTGTTCCACGACGAGTTCGGATGGATGCCCGCATCCATGCCGGTGCCGACCGCGGCCATCGGCTGCGCCTTGGTGAAGATTTCCGCATCCGGGCCGATGCCAACCTCCAGATACTGGCTCCACGCGCCCTGCTCGATCAGCACCTGCTTGAGATGCGCCGCCTCCGCCGACCCCGGCTTCAGCTTCGCCAGGTCATCGCCCACCAGCCGGTTCACCTCCGCACGAATCGCCGCGGCGGCAGTCAGGTCGCCGCGCGCGCGTTCCTCGATCACGCGCTCGATCATCGATACGACGAATGTCACGCCGGCGGCCTTGATCGCCTGCAGATCGATCGGCGCCAGCAGCCACGGCTTGTCGCGATCACGCCCGTCCGGCGGCGTGTTGGCCAGGACGTCATCCAGCGTGCCGATGCGCTCGCCTTGCGCGGCGCGCAGGTGGTGGGCGGGCATATCGTCCTCGCACAGATCGCGCACGGTCGGAAAGTTTGCCGATATGTCCAGCAGATCGCCGTCGCGCACCGCGACGACCGACGGGCCGCCCACATCCGGTCGCCAGACACGCCCCGCCAACGCGGCCGCCGCGCCATCGTCCGGCAGCACCGGCTGCAATGCCTCGCAAAATGCGGTCATCCTGCGTCCTCCCAAATCCCGGTCCGGCACCCTATACTATGCGCGACCATGAATCGGGAGGCAGGCCCATGAGGCTGTTCGGCTCGTCGCACACCGCGAATGCGGAGAATTTTCCCGTCACCCACACCGAGGAGGAGTGGCGCGCCAAACTGTCACCCGCGCAATACCAGGTGCTGCGCAAGCACGGCACCGAGCGCGCTGGAACCAGCCCGCTGAATGCGGAGAAGCGGCACGGCAAGTTCACTTGCGCCGGCTGCGGCCAGGAGGTGTTTGCATCGGATACCAAGTTCGAAAGCGGCACCGGCTGGCCCAGCTTCTATCAACCGCTGGAAGGGGCCGTCGGCACCACGGAGGACCGCAGCCTCTTCATGACGCGCACCGAGGTGCATTGCAGCAGGTGCGGCGGCCATCTCGGCCACGTGTTCGACGACGGCCCACGCCCGACCGGGCAGCGCTATTGCATGAACGGCGCGGCGATGGACTTCAAGCCGGAATGAACTGTCGCAGCGTGGCTTCATCGAGCGTCACGCCGAGGCCTGGACCGGTCGGCACATGCAGGTGCCCGTCCGCATAGTGGATCGGTTCGACGAAGATGCTATTTTGCAGCGGGTTGCGGCCGACGTCGTATTCGACCAGTGGCGGGAACGGAACATGCGCGCCGTGCGGATAGTTCGGCAGCGACGCGACGAACTGCACCGCCGCCGCCAACCCGATCCCCGTGCCCCAGACGTGCGGCGAAATGCGCAGATGTTCGGCGGCGCACAGGATACCGATCGTACGGGCGACATCGAAGCCGCCGCATAGCGTGAGATCCGGTTGCACGACGGATGCCAGCCGCGCGTCGATCAGGCGGCGGAAGTCGAACACGCCGTACAATGCCTCACCCGTGGCGAGCGGAACCGTGGTGCGCGATTTCAGACTGGCGTAGCCGGACCAGTCCTGTGGCGCGAGCGGCTCCTCGTACCAATGGATGTCGGATGGCGCGGTGCGTCGCATGCTCTCCAGAACGCCGTCTTCGGTGTAATTACCGTTGGTGTCCACTGCCAGTAACGGCGCATCGCCGAGGATGCGGCGCGCCAGTTGCACGCGTGTTGCATCCTCCGTGGGGTGGCGGCCGATCTTGATCTTGAATGCGGCGAAACCCCGCGCGGCGTTGGGCTCGAGCTGATCGGCCAGCGCGGCAGTCTGATCGCCTGACTCGGTGAAATAGCCACCCGATGCGTAGACCGGCACGCGTTCGTGCTGCCGCCCGCCGATCAGGTCGGCAACGGAGAGGTTCAGCAGCTTGCCCATCGCATCGTGCGCGGCGATGTCGATGCCGCCCAGCAGCGCGACCAACTGGTTCTGCGTGCCGAAGTGATACATCCGCGCCAGCACGGTCTGCGCCACGCCGCGCTGGGCGAACACGCTGCGGCCGAGGTAAAGCGGCTTCACCATCTCCAGATAGGCGCGGCTGACGGCGGGCGGTCCCCAGGCCTCGCCGATGCCCTGCACGCCGTCTTCTGTCTCCAGGATTACCAACCCACCGCCGCGACGATTGGTGATGCCTCGCGACGAGCCGTAACCTTCGCCAGGGGCTAGATGGAATTCCAGCGGCAGGACGCGGATATCGCGGATGCGGGACATGGCGGGGTTCTCTCAATGCGCAACGGCAATTCGTACACCTCTCCCGCACTTTGCGGGAGAGGTGCGTCGCGACGGCGACGCGGGTGAGGGTGCACCCAGCGGCACGACACGGTTCCGGCACCCTCACCCGGCGAGCTCCCGCTCGCCGACCTCTCCCACTTCGCGGGAGAGGTGCTCGGTTCGTCGCCGTTCCCGTTCCTCCTTCAGCTCTTCCGCCACCAGGAACGCCAGCTCCAGCGCCTGCGATCCGTTCAGCCGCGGATCGCAATGCGTGTGATACCGGTCTGCCAGTGCCACTTCGTCGATCTGCTGCGCGCCGCCGGTGCATTCGGTGACATCCTTGCCGGTCATCTCGATGTGCATGCCGCCGAGATGGCTGCCCTCCGCGCGATGCACCGCGAAGCACGCGCGCAGCTCCGCGATGATCCGCTCGAACGGGCGTGTCTTACGTCCTGACGCTGTCGTCACCGTGTTGCCGTGCATTGGATCGCACGACCAGACGACATGATGCCCCTCGCGTTGCACCGCCCTGACCAGCGGCCGCAGGCCGGCGGCGATACGCTCCGCCCCAATGCGTGTGATCAATGTCAGCCGCCCCGGCTCGTTGTCCGGGTTCAGCACATCGATCAGCCGCAGCAACTCGTCCGGCGTCATCGTCGGCCCGCACTTCAGTCCCAGCGGATTTGCGACACCGCGCAGGAACGCGACGTGCGCCCCATCAACCTGCCGCGTGCGTTCGCCGATCCACGGCAGATGCGCCGAGCACGCGTACCAGTCGCCGGTCAGGCTGTCCTGCCGTGCCAACGGCTCCTCATAGTTCAGCAACATCGCATCGTGGCTGGTGTAGAACTCGGTCGCGCGAAGCTGCGGCGCGTTGGCCGACGTGAGACCGCACGCCGCCATGAATGCCACCGACTCCTGGATGCGTGCGCAAATTTCGCCGTAACGCTCGCCCTGCGGCGAGTCCGCGATGAACCCCTGGTTCCATTGCTGCACGCGCGCCAGATCGGCGAAGCCGCCCTGCGTGAAGGCACGCAGCAGATTGAGCGTGATTGCCGACTGATTGTAGGCGCGCAGCATCCGCGCGGGATCCGGCACGCGGGCGGCCGGATCGAACGCGATGTCGTTGACGATGTCGCCGCGATACGACGGCAGCGTGACGCCACCGATCGTTTCCGTAGGCTGTGAGCGCGGCTTGGCGAACTGCCCCGCCAAACGCGCGACCTTCACCACCGGCACCGCGGCGGCATAGCTCAGTACCACCGCCATCTGCAGCAGCACCTTCACCGTGTCGCGCAGCGCATTGGCATGGAACTCGGCGAACGACTCCGCGCAGTCACCGCCTTGCAGCAGGAACGCCTCGCCCGCTGCGACGCGGCCGAGCCGCGCCTTCAATGCGCGTGCCTCGCCGGCGAAGATCAGCGGCGGGGAAGTACGAAGTTCCGCCTCGACGGCATCAAGCGCCGACGCATCGGGATAGTGCGGCGCCTGCGCGATCGGGCAGGCGCGCCAGTCCTCTGGTGTCCACATGGCGCGTCATCGCGGTCGCTGCGGCGCCGGCTGCGGCGCGGGTTGCGGTGCTGGCTTGGGCACCGACGGACCGGTAATCACATCGAAATCGAACTCTGAACTCGGCATGCGAGCCTCCTTCGGTTGAGGGGCCACTCCTGCCTTGGCGAAATCCGAATTCCGATGCAGTAGAAATGCGAAAGCCGCCTTGGCGGGGCGGCTTCGGGTTCCTGCTAGACGTGCACGATCCTAGGCCGCCGGGATGTACCAGCGGTACCAAAATCGTGAGGCGGAAACGATCTGCATCCGTGCCATGGCCGCTGTTTAGCCTGAATCCGCCGCCAATGGCAAGCGGCGATTTGCGGCTCATACGATCGACGGGTCGTCCGGATCCAGCGCACGCAACAGGTAGTCGTTGCTCTGCGGCGCATAGAGCTGCCACAGGGTGCGCAGTTCGGCGATCGGTGTGTCGTGCCAGTCGACTCGCAGATCGATCAGCGGGAAGCTCTCGTGCTCGACCACAAGAAGATGCGCGCTGCGAACGGGTACGGGCTCGCCGCCCGCGGCGAGGCCTGCCTCCAGCCCCTGCAACAGACGCTCCGCCAGCGGTGCGGACGGATCGGCCTGGAACGCGCGCAGCATGGCCGGCGGCACCAGCGCACTCGCCAGGATGTTGCCTATCGCGCATGCGTCCTGCGCGGGCGCCGCGCTCATCTCCGGCTTGACGCGTGTGCCACTGAACGCAGCGGTGTCGCCCGCAACATCCAGCACCGCGAGCTGCCGCCACTGCGCGTGCGGCGTCGAGGCGACGAGGGCGTCCAGGGTCTCCTGCGCCGAACAGCCGGAGCGCAGCAGCGCGAGCCCGCGTGGCCCGAGCCGCGGATCGGTGCGATGCTGCGTCAGCACTGCGCCGACCCCGGCCGCGCAATAGCTGCAGCGCGCACCGACGGCGATCGATGACGTGGCGACCGCTATGCCGATCTGCCCGGAGCGGGGGCAACGGCCGACGAGAGAAAAGGTCATGATTGCCTGATGCCGCGTTCCGTTGACTTGTTGTTGCCCCGAATCGGCGCCGCGTCGGACGACGGGAAGAAACGCGCGATAGTGGGCTTCACCCAGCTTGCTGTGTCGGTCGTCCTGCTCAGCAGCGCGTGGCCGCTGACCAAGATCGCCATCAGTCTCGGTAGCACGCCGGTATGGTTCGCAGAAGGGCGTGCCGTGCTCTCTGGTGTGACTATCGCTGTTATTTTGACACTGCGCGGCCGGTTGCGCGTGCCGCAGCGCGAGGACCTTCCCGCATTGGTTGCGGTCGGCGTCTGCCAGCTCGGCCTTTATTTCGCATTCGCGCATGAAGCCGTTGCGTGGGTTGCAGCGGGCCGCACCGCAATCCTCGCCAACACCACGACGATATGGGTGGTGCCATTGTCGCTGATCTTCCTGCGCGAACGGATCCCGCCGCGGCGCTGGCTTGCCGCGGGGTTCGGGCTTGCCGGCGTTGTGGTCCTGATGAGCCCATGGGCAATCGACTGGTCGTCGCGCAACGTGCTGATCGGCCACGCCTTCCTGCTCGGCGCCTCGCTGTCGTGGTCGGTGGCGATCATCGTCACCCGCGCCGCGACGCCGCGTTCGACCATGTTCGAGCTGCTGCCTTGGTGCTTTGCCGTCAGCGCGGCGATGCTGGCGCCGCTGATAGTGTGGCACGCACCGCATGGCGGCATCGGCACGCATCCGATGTCCTGGGCGGCGCTGGCCTATATCGGCCTGATCGCCGGACCGTTCGGCACCTGGTGCGTGATCCAGGCGACTGCGACACTGCCCACCGTGGTGTCCTCTGTAGGCTTCCTGACTACGCCGGCGATCAGCCTGATGCTGGCCAACCTGCTGCTCGGCGAGCCGATCACCGCCGATCTGCTGGCGGGATCCGCACTGATCATCTTCGGCGTCGGCTGCGCCGCATGGCCGACACGGCGATGATGCTGCACGCGATCGAAGCAGGGCAGGGTGGCACGCCACTCGTGCTGCTACACGGGCTGTTCGGTTCCGCCCGCAATTTCGGCACAGTGCAACGCGCGTTCGCACAGCATCGGCGGACGATTGCATTGGATTTGCGCAATCACGGTGTGAGCCCGCACGCGCCCGACATGCGCTACGCGATCATGGCGGCCGATGTGCTGCAAACGCTAGAGGAGCTTGGTGCGCTGCCCGCGGTGTTGCTAGGCCATTCGATGGGCGGCAAGGTGGCGATGCAGGCCGCGCTGATGCACCCCGATGCGGTCGTGCGCCTGATCGTCGCCGACATCGCGCCGGTGCCGTATCCACCGCATCTGTGCGACACTGCCACGGCAATGGAGGGGCTGCCGCTCGTTCCGGGCATGACGCGGGCGCAGGCCGATGCCGCGCTGGCAGTAGCGGTCCCTGACGCTGGCATGCGTGCGTTCCTGCTGCAGAACCTGCGGCTTGGCGCGGCGCCTGCCTGGCGCATCGGCATCGCAGAAATCGTCGCAGGTTTCGCCGACATCGAGGCATGGGATGCGCCCGCGGATGCGCGCTATGCCGGCCCGACGCTGTTCATGGCCAGCGCGACATCGAACTACATCAAGCCGGAGCACCGTTCAGTGATCCGTGCGCTGTTCCCGAGCGCGCGCTTCGTGACCCTGAAGAATGCCGGCCATTGGCTGCACGCCGACAATCCGTCCGGCTTCGTCGCCGTCGTCGAGGCGTTCCTGGCGGGTGAGAAACGCCAGCGTTAACCCGCGGTCTCAACCTCCCTGGCGATCTGGGCACCCTTTGCCTTCCGGAGCTGTGCCAAGTCGTACTGCGCCTGCAAGTTCAGCCAGAACTCCGGCTCATTGCCGAAATACCGACCGAGGCGCAACGCGGTCTCCGGCGTGATCGCGCGGTTGCCGCGGACGATCTCATGTAGCCGTTGCGGCGGTACACGAAGCTTGAGCGCCAGCGCCGCCGCCGTCATGCCGCGTGCCTCCAGCTCTTCCTTCAGTGTCACGCCTGGATGGAAGTGACCGAACTGCATTGCCGTCTCCCGCCTCAGTGGTAGTCCACGATCTCGACGTCGTACGCGTCGCCATCCACGAATCGGAATACCAGACGCCAGGGCCCATTGATCGCGACCGCCCAATATCGCGCCCGGCTTCCCTTGAGCATGTGGAGCCCGATGCTCTTCAAAGCACCTATGCTTTGCGGCGTGACTGCCGCATTCAACTGATCCAGCCTGAGTCGCGCTTTCTGCTCATCCAATCCGGAGAACCGACTTCTGCCGCCGCCGGCTAACCGCTCGGTCGCCCGGTTCCTGAACGACCGGATCATGGCACATGTGTGGCATGCTGCGCGTGTCATGTCAAGCGTGCCACGGTAGTCATCCACCAAATTGACGGCGCCAACCGGTTCCACCGATCGCCCCGGTGTTCTACTGCAGGGGTTGAGCATCGTGTGATCGCCACAGCATGATCGGGGGGAAGGGCCACAGAGACCGTCCATGCACCTGACCGACGAAGAGAGCGCGATGCTGGCCGGCGCGGCTGGGCCGGCGCGACGATGGGCTATCGAGCATCAGGTCCGCGTCGGCCGTTATTTCGGCGCGACCGATTTTGTTCCGGTGTCGCAGGCGCACATCATGGCGGATACCGAATCGCTTGGTGTCGCCGGCGTGGAATGGCTGGAACGGCTGGCGTGTCTACCCGAAAGCGATCGGACGGTGCGTATCCCTACCATGACCGATCCGCGCGGCACCGATTTCGCCGCGGCGGCGCGACTGAAGCAACAGGACTGGATGTTGGCGCTGGAGCGCCGCGTCATCGCCGCATTCGAGGCACTCGGCGTGCTGACGACCGACACCTGCATCAACTACCAGACCATCATGCCGGCGGTGCGCGGCGAGCACATGGCGTACGGCGACACCGGCGTGGTGATTTACTCGAACAGCGTGCTCGGTGCGCGGTCGAACTTCGAAGGCGGACCGTCGGCGCTGGCCGCCGGTCTGACCGGCCGCACCCCACGCTATGGCTACCATTTGCCGGAGCAGCGGCGTGCCACAATGCTTCTGCGCATCGCATATACGCCGCGCGAACTGCACGACTGGGGCACGCTCGGTGGCGCCGTGGGCCGCATCGCCGGCGATTACTGGCAGGTGCCGGCGCTGGTCGGCATCGACCGCATCCCAACATCTGACGAGCTGAAGCATTTCGGCGCGGCGCTGGCGAGCTACGGCTCGGTCGCGCTGTTCCACGTGGCCGGCGTCACGCCGGAAGCGGAGCATGCGGTCGATTCATCGCTCGCGCCGACGGCGACGATCACCGAAGCCGACCTGCGTGCATTCCAGGCCGCCTATCGCGCGCATATCGATACGGTCGATGTCGTGGTGTTCTCGGCACCGCAGCTCAGCCTGATGGAACTGCGCGATCTCGCCGCCATGCTGGCGGGACGGCGCGCGACGATCCCGCTGTTGGTGGTGACCAGCCCGCAGGTGAAGCCGGATGCCGATCGCTTCGGTCTCACCGCAAGCATCGAGGCGGCGGGTGGGCTGGTGCTGTCCGGCATGTGCTTCTACCAGAGTTACGCGCGCGAAATGGCCGAGGCGAATGGTTGGCGGACGCTCGTCACCCCGTCGGCCAAGCTGGTGAATATCCTTGGCGGTTACGGCTATCGGCCGGCATTGCTGTCGATGCAGGAATGCGTCGATGCGGCGTGCAGCGGCAGGATCGCCGCATGAAAGAATTCCGCGCTGCCGCCGCGATGGGCCGTCGCGTGCAAGGACTCGCGCTGGTGGCAAAGGACGGATTCTCCGCCCGCTACGATCTCGATCGCGTCAAAGGCGTGTTCTCACGTCCGGAACACACTCTGGTGGGACAGTCCTACGTTGGACGTATCCTCGTGCTGGACGTGGCGAAAGGCGGCGTCGCCACGGCGTGGATGCTGCATGAGATGGCTGCGCGTGGCATAATGCCGGCCGCACTGGTGCTCAACCGGGTAAATCCGATCATGGTGCAGGGCGCGGCGTTCGCCGACTTCACCATGCTGTCGGGATTCGATGTCGATATCACCGCCGTGGTGCCGGACGGCGTGCTGGTGGAGGTCGATCCGCCATACCTCCGGATTCTCGCGACGCAATGAACGGCACCACATCGCTGGCCGCGGCAGAACGGAAGTTCGCCGCCCTTCTTCCGGGCATCACCTCCGCATTGTCGTTCAGTGCCGCCGACATCCTCGGCAAGGTGGTGTTCAACGACGGCATGGACGTGCTGTCCTTCATCACCGCGCGTGGCGTACTGACGGTGCTGTTCTTCTGGTTCTGGCTGCGCAACGCGCCACCGGCGCGGCGGCACACCAATCGCGAGCGCATCGTCTCGATCGTCATCGGTGTGATGTTCTCGGCCAACGTGTTCGGCCTGCTGCTGGCGATTCAGTTGCTGCCGCTGTCGATCGCGATCCTGACCTACTTCGTCTATCCGCTGCTGACCGGCCTGGCCGGCGCCGCCACCGGCATCGATCGCGTCGGCTGGCGCGGGTTGCTGGCGGCACTCGCCGCGTTCGTCGGCCTGGCAATGATGCTCGGCGCACGGCTGGGCGAGGTCGAGCTGCTCGGCGTCGCCGGCGCATTGGCGGCGGCGGTGCTCCGCGTCGTGTCGCTGCTGATCACCCGCGCCAACCTGCGCGATACCGATTCGCGGCTGAACACCTGGTACTCGCTGGTGCCCTCGGCCATGGTGTTCGTACTGGCGTCGTTGCTGACGCGGACATGGAATCCGCCACTGTCCGCACTCGGCTGGGCGGCGTTCGCCGGCATGAGCATTACCAGCACGCTGTCGGTGCTGACGATCTTCGTGTCGGTGACACGGATCGGCCCGTTCCGCACCGCTCTGATCATGAACCTGGAGCCGCTGGTCACCACACTCGGCAGCATCGCGCTGCTCGGCGAGGTATTGACGCCGGTGCAGGCAACCGGTGGCGCGATCATGCTAATGGCGCTCTGCGTGTTCCAGCTGAGGCGATAAGCGTCACAAGGACGCAACCAGATCGCCAGCCCCATAGGTGCGGTAGTCGACAGTCAATTCCTCGCCCTCACGGATTTTCCTGCGCGCGAAGAAGTTGAATCCGTCACTCGTTCGCAGATTGGGCGCGGGTGAATGGTTCAGGTAAGTGACGAGGTGCACGATGTTGGTGCCAGAGGTGGGAAGATACCGCTTGCCATCTGTCGGCACGAAGAGCGAGCGAATCGTTTCGGCCAGCTTGACCGGCAGGGTGCCCATTTCGGAATCGGTAATTCGCACATAGCCAGGACGTGCATACTTCTCAAGTGTCCGGAAAGGGTTGGTTCCTCTCGGAATGTCCCGGATGGCGAAGACGCCAATTCCGTGAATTTTCGACGGCTGAAGCCTGCAATAGCAGTCGCCGAGCACCCGCTGAAGCAGTTCAGACCGATTCACTGAAACGGCAGTGCTCGTCGATTGTTCGGTATGATGCGGCAGCGACTCATCGCAACTCGAATCCCAGATTGCGCAGCGCCACGCGCATGCGGTCGCGGCCACGCAGCGCTGCGGCGTCCTTCACGCGGTTGAAGCATTGCTGCGTCCAGTCGATCGCTTGCATCGCCCGCTCGCGCTGGAATCCGCGCACCGTCGCGTTGTAGCCGTCGATCGCCTCGCTGCACGGCGCCGTGGAATATTGTTCACGATGCAGCACCAGCGATTGCGGTAGGCGTGGCTTGATGTCGGTCGGCCGCGCCGGATCGGGGTAGCCGACCGACATGCCGAACACCGCGAAGACGTGCGGCGGCAGGCCCAGTTCCGCCGCGATCTGCTCGGGCAGGTTGCGCATCGCGCCGATATAGACGCCGCCGAGGCCCAGCGATTCGGCGGCGATCAGCGCGCTCTGCGCCGCCAGCGCCGCATCGACGATGCCGACGATGAACTCCTCAAGATAGTGGGTACCGTCCACCTGCGCCTGATGCTCGGCGGCAATGCGATCGAGCCGCGACAGATCGGCGAGCCACACCAGCAGCAGCGGCGCATCGCGGATGAACTGCTGCTGCCCTGCCAGTTCCGCCAGCCGCGACTTGCGCGCGGCCGCCTGCACAGCGACCACGCTCCAGAACTGCAGGTTGGACGAGCTCGATGCGGACTGTGCGGCGGCGATCAGCAACTCCAGCGTTCCCTCCGGCAGACGGCGCGGCAGGAAGGCGCGCACCGAGCGGTGATTGAGGATGGTCTCCAGCACCTCGTTCCATTGCTGCGGTGCGGCAAGCATGCCGTCGCGATTGCGCCGGCTCAGCAATGTGTGTGCGTTGGCGGCAGGCTCCGCCAGGGTGCTTGCGGATGACACGTCGTTCTCCAGATAAGGTGAGATGGTCGATGATCTTCGACCCAACGGCACCATGCAAGCCGATGTTCAGTAAGGAGACGGTTGATGACGATCTACTCGGGTCCCGTGTTCGACATGGCGCGCCAGCAGTTCCAGGTGATTGCCGACCATCTGGAAATCCCGCTCGACGAACGCGGGCGGCTGCTCTATCCGAAGCGCGCCATCACCGTGTCTTGTCCGATCCACCTCGATGACGGACGCATCGCGGTCTATCAGGGCTATCGCGTGCAGCATCACCTGACGCTCGGACCAACCAAGGGCGGTGTGCGTTTCGCCCTCAGCGTCGATATCGGCGAGGTGGCGGCGCTGGCGATCTGGATGAGCTGGAAATGCGCGCTCGCCGGCCTGCCGTATGGCGGTGCCAAGGGCGGCGTCACCGTCGATCCGCGCGCGTTGTCGCGGCATGAACTGGAGAATCTGTCGCGTCGCTATATGCAGGAGATGATCCCGTTCGTCGGCCCGCACACCGACGTGATGGCGCCTGACATGGGCACCAACGAGCAGATCATGGCGTGGTTCATGGATACGTATTCCATGTATCAGGGCCGCACGGTGACGGAGATCGTCACCGGGAAGCCGGTCGCATCCGGCGGCACCGAGGGCAGGCGTGAGGCGACCGGTCGCGGTGTCGCCTATTTGGTGGGGCGGGCACTGGAGCGCATCGGTCTGCCGCCGGCGAACGCCACCGCAATCGTGCAGGGCTTCGGCAATGTCGGCAGCTATACCGTGGAGACGCTGGCACAGCGCGGTGTCAAGCTGATCGGCGTGTCGGATCACACCGCGTGCTACTTCGATCCGCGTGGCCTCGATACCGATGCGCTGATGAAGCATGCGCAGGAGCACGGTGTGCTCGCCGGCTTCTCCAACCAGTTGTCGTTCGATCCGCGCGAATTGCTGGTGCAGAAATGCGACGTGCTGGTCCCGGCGGCGCTGGAGCGGGTGATCGACGCGTCGGTTGCCGCACGCCTGCAATGCCGCGTGCTGGCCGAGGCGGCGAATGGGCCGACGACGCCGGATGCCGATGAGGTACTGGAGCAGCGCAGGGGCGAGATCTTTGTGGTGCCGGATATCCTGTGCAATGCCGGCGGCGTGGTGGTCAGCTACTTCGAATGGGTGCAGGATTTGCAGCAGTTTTTCTGGGACGAGAGCGAGGTGATGGAAAAGCTCTACCATGTGATGGATCGCGCCTTCACCCAGGTAATGCGCCGCGTGGAGCGTGACGGCGTGTCGCACCGCACCGCGGCAATGGCAATCGGCGTGGAAAAGGTGCGCAGCGCGAAGAACACGCGCGGGCTGTTCCCGTAGCCGCTTCTTCGTCATGCCGGGGCTTGGCCCCGGCATCCACGTCTGTTCTTCTCGGGTCCGGCAAAGACGTGGATGCCGGGCCTTCGTCCGGCATGACGTAGGGGTGAGAGTATGCCCAGACAAATCCGCCTCAACGCGTTCGATATGAACTGCGTCGGCCACATCCAGCACGGGATGTGGGCGCATCCGCGCGACCGATCGATGCACTACACCGATCTCGACCATTGGGTGTCGCTCGCACGGACTCTGGAACGCGGGCTGTTCGACGGATTGTTCCTGGCCGACATTCTCGGCGTCTATGACGTGTTCCAGGACTCGCCGGACGCCTCGATCCGCAACGCGGTGCAGATTCCGGTGAACGACCCGTTGCTGCTGGTTCCCGCCATGGCCTATGCCACGCAGCATCTTGGCTTCGGCGTCACCTGCAACCTGACCTACGAGCCGCCCTATACGTTCGCCCGCCGCATGTCGACGCTGGATCACCTGACCAAGGGGCGCATTGGCTGGAACATCGTCACCGGCTATCTCGACAGTGCCGCGCGCGGCATGGGCCTGGCCGAGCAGCCGGAGCACGACAGCCGCTACGATGTGGCCGAGGAATACATGCAGGTAGTCTATCAGCTTTGGGAAGGAAGCTGGGAAGACGCAGCGGTCCTGCGCGATCGCGAACAGCGCCTTTACGCCGACCCAACGCGCATCCATCGAGTGAAGCACGCAGGCCAGCACTACAAGGTCGATGCGATCCACCTGTCGGAGCCGTCGCCGCAGCGCACGCCGGTGCTGTATCAGGCCGGCGCCTCAGCGCGCGGGCGCGAGTTCGCGGCCGCACACGCCGAGTGCATCTTCGTCAACGGCCAGTTCCGCCACAACGTGCGCGATATCGTCGCCGACATCCGTGCGCGGGCAAAAGCGTTCGGCCGCGATCCGTACGACATCAAGGTGTTCGTCGGTGCCACCGTGGTGGTCGCGCCGACGGACGCGGAGGCGCAGGACAAGCTGGCGGAATATCGCGAGTATGCCAGCTCGGAGGGCGCGCTGGCGCATTACTCCGCCTCGGTCGGCGTCGATTTCTCCCGCTATGGACCGGATGAGCCGATCCGCTTCGTCAGGACCAACGCGCTGCGCTCCAATCTGGAAGCGATCACCGTGCGCAGCGGCGGAACGGAATGGACGAAGCGCAAGCTGCTGCAGATGATGGTGCTGGGCAGCCGCCAGGCGCCGATCGTCGGCTCGCCCTCACGCGTGGCGGACGAGCTCCAGGCCTGGGCGGACGAGGCGGACGTCGACGGCTTCAACCTCTCGCGGACGGTCATTCCCGAATGCGTGGAGGACTTCGTCGCGTTGGTGGTGCCAGAGTTACAGGCACGCGGCGTGATGCAGCACGCCTACGCGGCCAGCACGTTGCGCCAGAAGCTTTTCGGCGGATCGGCCCGGCTGCCGGCGAGCCACCCCGCGGCTCGTTGTCGGCGGTGAAAATTATTCACCGAACTGTGACGTAGTTCACTGAAGACACAGGCTCGGACGTGCGATCAACCGACATCGGCCGGCGCTGCCCCAACACCCGCGCTTGCCGATTGGGCCTATGGCCCAGGTCAACCCGGACCTTCCTTTGCGGCCCGGCCGCCCTCGCGGCGACCGGGCCGGCTTTTTGCGGTCAGCCGATCTCTTCGTGCCGGGGGCGGCTGTCGCGCTCGATCAGCGCGATCGCTGCGGTCGTGGCCGGCGACGAAGAAGCTTCTGTAGCAGAGGGCCTGCAGCACCTCGATCTGGTCCTGCGCCATCGCGCGGAACGAGTAGTTGGCGCTCCCCGGTTCCTCAGGCGAGGCGGAGCTGTCGCCATAGCCCACAAATCGGCGGCCACGACATGGAAGTGTTCCGCCAAGCGCGGCGCGACCGCGTGTCACGACACGCGGGTGAGCAGGCTGCGGCGCAGCAGGAGCAGTGGCGGTCCGCTGCCGCCATGGCGCGGGCGGGTGAGAAAATCAGAAATTTGCCGGCGCGCCGAAAGACTCGGTGCGAGTGTTAGTTGCGACGCACTGAGAATACAAGGCCGGCAACTGGTTGAGCGGTGGGGGCCTCAATCAGAATCGGTGGGGAGCCCGACCCCACGATACCCGGGATGTTTCCCAGTTCGCGCGGCTTTTCGTCCCTGAAACTAACAGGCCCTGGCTCGGTCGTATCGCTCGTGATCGGAGGCGCGACCGCAGGCGGCCGCATTCGATAGACTGCACCAACCATTGCGGCCGCCGTGGCAGGGGGGCTGGATTCATACCATAGCCCGCTGCGTACGAAAATGCCCGCGTCGAAAGCCGGCGATTGCGATACCTGTACTGTGCTGTCTGGGCTGAATTTTTCTGCAGCCGGCAACGGCCCAATTCCGGCGCCGGATGGTTCTGGCAGCGGTGGCGCGCTAACGGTTGCGGACTTCGTAGCAGCTTCGGCTTCACTTGGCTTTGACGAAGCGGCACTGATGATTGATTGTATCGCACTGCTGCACACTGCCGGATCGGGCGATCCGCAGAACCCCACCCAAACGGGATGCGCAGGCTCGTCGATGTAGGCAAGCCCAGGTTGGTTACTGCCCGGTCGCCTGTTTATCGGCATGCAAAACTCGAACACCAACGGATAGGTACCAGCGGTTTGCTTTGGAGCTAGTCCTCGGACAAAAGGCTCACCGACCTCAGTGATGCCTGTACGGATCGCCACAGACGTCAATTCATCCGACAATTCTCCAAATATCCGCTCAGCCTCGGCAGCCGATTCGTCAGCGACTAGTGCGTGTTCACAAGCAAGGACCTCTGCCGGCGCGTTCGCGTCAACAAAATGTATAGATGACTGCGTTTGCGCCGATAAGGGCAAGGCCGCCACGAACATACCCCACACACCAGTCGCAATCATTATGTGAGTTGTCACCCGATCCATTGCTGGCCTCACTTGCTACAAAAAAGGTCCGGCGCGAAAAGGTCGATCAGCCCCGCTACACCGGTGACGAGGTTCGCGAGGCCGGTCAATGCGGCGCTTTCGAATGGCGCCGCCACCGCCCCTGTTAGGTCGCCAAGAAACCGATCGAACCCCGGAACAGGTGTCCGGGGCCAGGGCTGTTCAACGCTCTCAACTGAAGCTCCACTTGAGGAGTTGTTCGAGACCGGCGAGAGCGGCAGCGTAGCGATCCTGGCTGAAGGTTGAAGTC
>Ga0209040_10000146_pt1 | contig 46407 bp, 34 predicted proteins | sample BogFormECP12_OM3_FD_188240 | JGI IMG/M metagenome (GOLD analysis project Ga0209040, IMG submission 188240) | Bog forest soil microbial communities from Calvert Island, British Columbia, Canada - ECP12_OM3 (SPAdes) (version 2) | ecosystem: Environmental > Aquatic > Freshwater > Wetlands > Bog ... | reverse complement strand
CTGGCCGATGAGATCTCGCCGGAGACCGTGATCAACCGAATCCTGCAGACGGTTGCCTTGCCGCAGGTCAATGCCGCTCCGCAGCAAGGACATTCGGTGCCGCCGGTGATGCCAGCCGCGGCGGCCGCGGCTAGCGGTCGGTGACCCGCTCCGAGGGGCGGACGGTCGACCTTCCGTCGCTGCAGCGCGGTCAGATCCGCGACCCGGAACTCTCGGCGGCGCTGCGCAAGCTGGAGTTGACGGTTCGGCGCAAGCTGGACGGCGTCTTGCACGGCGACCACCTCGGTCTGATCCCGGGACCCGGTTCGGAGCCGGGGGAGTCGCGGATCTACCAGCCCGGCGACGATGTGCGGCGCATGGATTGGTCGGTGACGGCGCGCACCGCCACCCCGCACGTGCGGCAGATGATCGCCGACCGGGAGCTGGAGACCTGGCTGGTGGTCGACATGTCCGCCAGTCTGGATTTCGGCACCAGCGGCTGCGAGAAGCGCGACCTAGCGGTGGCGGCCGCCGCGGCGATCGCATTTCTCAACAGCGGTGGCGGCAATCGCCTTGGCGCGCTGATTGCCAACGGGGAGAAGATCATCCGCGTTCCCGCGCGGTCAGGCCGGATGCACGAGAACACATTGCTGCGTGCGATCGCGACATCACCGAAGGCGCCGGTGGGTGTGCGCGGCGACCTGGCCACGGCGATCGACGCGCTGCGCCGCCCGGAGCGCCGGCGCGGCATGGCGGTGATCATCAGCGACTTCCTCGGGCCGATCAACTGGATGCGGCCACTGCGGGCCATTGCCGGGCGCCACGAGGTGCTGGGCATCGAGGTGATCGACCCGCGCGACGTCGAGCTGCCCGACGTCGGCGACGTGATCCTGCAGGACGCCGAATCGGGTGTGGTGCGGGAATTCACCATCGACACGCAGTTGCGTGACGACTTCGAAAAAGCCGCGGCTGCGCACCGTGCCGAGGTGGCACGCACCCTCCGGCGGTGCGACGCGCCGGTGCTGACGCTGCGAACGGACCGGGACTGGATCGCCGACGTCGTCCGCTTCGTCGCCAGCCGCCGCCGCGGAGCACTGGCGGGACGCCGATAGGCAAACCACATCGGTGAAATGACATGCCTGAAATGACATCAACGAATCACACGCGTGAAATGACACGCCTCGCAGACGCATGAGCCAGGCCCGATATCGCTGTCGGGTTCGCTCAGGCGTGGTACTTCGTCTTCTTGCTTGTCATCCCCGGCCTGATCGCTTCCTACATCGTCGTCCATTTGGCGCTATCGGCGAGTGTTGCGGTTCGCCAACATGGAGCTGCTGGAAAGCGTTGCGCCGCAGCGTCCCAGCAAGTGGGCGCACCCACCGGCGATCCTGTTGGCGCCGTCGCTGGTGCTTTTCACGATCTGCGATGGCCGGTCGCACCCACGACGTGCGAATCGCGCGCACCCGCGCGGTGGTGATGCGGGTGGTCGACGCGTCGCAGTCCTCGTTCGCTGGCCGATTCGGTCCCCGTGCAGGTGAGGCGTTAAGTTGGCGGGCATGACCGACACCGTTGCCGAGCCCATCGGCATTTCCGACCCGTCGAACGAAGGGGGCCGTCCGCCGTTTGTGTCCCGATCGGTCCTGGTCACCGGTGGTAACCGCGGCATCGGCCTCGCGGTCGCCCGCCGCCTGGCCGCCGATGGGCACAAGGTGGCGGTCACCCACCGCGGGTCCGGCGCGCCCGACGAGCTGTTCGGCGTCGAGTGCGACGTCACCGACAACGGCGCGGTCGACGCGGCGTTCACGGCCGTCGAGGAGCACCAGGGCCCGGTCGAGGTGCTGGTGGCCAACGCCGGCATCAACGCGGACATGCTGATCATGCGGATGAGCGAGGAACAGTTCCTCCGGGTCCTCGACGCGAACCTCACGGGTGTGTTCCGGGTGGCCAAGCGGGCGTCGCGAAACATGATCAAGAAGCGGTTCGGCCGGTTCATCTTCATGGGTTCCGTCGCCGGTCTGTCGGGCATTCCCGGCCAGGCGAACTACTCCGCGTCCAAGGCCGGGCTGGTGGGCCTGGCGCGCTCGCTGACCCGCGAGCTCGGGTCGCGGTCGATCACGGCCAACGTCGTCGCGCCCGGCTTCATCGACACCGACATGACCCGCGCGCTGACCGACAAGCAGCAGGAAACCGCGCTGCAGGCGATCCCGCTGCAGCGGGTCGGCACCACCCTGGAAGTGGCCGGCGTGGTCAGCTTCCTCGCATCCGAGGACGCCGGATACATCTCCGGCGCGGTGATCCCGGTCGACGGCGGCCTGGGCATGGGCCACTGACGGGCCCCGACAGATCAAGGACGGACATGGCAGGACTGCTCGAAGGCAAACGGATCCTGGTCACCGGGATCATCACCGACTCGTCGATCGCGTTCCACATCGCGCGGGTGGCGCACGAGGCCGGCGCCGAGCTGGTGCTCACCGGTTTCGACCGGATGCGGCTGATCCAGCGCATCGTCGACCGGCTGCCGGCCAAGGCGCCGCTGCTGGAGCTCGACGTGCAGAACGACGAGCACCTGAACACCCTGGCGGAGCGAGTGACGGAGGTGATCGGCGAGGGCAACAAGCTCGACGGCGTCGTGCACTCAATCGGTTTCATGCCGCGCAGCGGCATGGGCGAGTTCCCCTTCCTCGACGCGCCGTTCGAGGACGTGGCCAGGGGCATCCACATCTCCGCGTACTCCTACGCGTCACTGGCCAAGGCGCTGCTGCCGATCATGAGCCGTGGCGGTGCGTTCGTCGGGATGGACTTTGATCCCACACGTGCGATGCCGTTCTACAACTGGATGACCGTGGCCAAGAGCGCGCTCGAATCCGTCAACCGGTTCGTGGCACGCGAGGCCGGTCCACACGGAGTTCGGTCGAATCTCGTTGCGGCCGGGCCGATTCGAACGCTGGCGATGAGCGCGATCGTCGGCGCCGGGATCGCCGGCATCAGCGATCAGATGCAGCTGCTCGAACAGGGCTGGGACCAGCGCGCGCCGATCGGCTGGGACATGAAGGACGCCGAGCCGGTGGCCAAGACCGTGTGCGCCCTGCTGTCGGACTGGCTGCCGGCCACCACCGGGTCGATCATCTACGCCGATGGCGGCGCGCATACGCAGCTGCTCTAGTCTCGTCCAGCCTCGCATGGAATTCGACGCGGTCCTGCTGTTGTCCTTCGGCGGCCCCGAAGGTCCGGAGCAGGTGCTGCCGTTCCTGGAGAACGTCACCCGGGGCCGCGGAGTACCACGGGAGCGGCTCGCTGACGTCGCCGGGCATTACATGCATTTCGGCGGGGTGTCGCCGATCAACGGCATCAACCGGGCGCTGATCGACCAGATTCGCGTCGAGCTCGGTGCGCGCGGTGAAGAGCTGCCGGTGTATTTCGGTAACCGCAACTGGGAACCCTACGTGGAGGACGCCGTCGCGGCGATGCGTGACGACGGGGTGCGGCGGGCGGCGGTGTTCACCACCTCGGCGTGGGGCGGCTACTCGGGCTGCACACAGTATCTCGAAGACATCGCGCGGGCGCGGCAGGCCGCGGGCCAAGGCGCGCCGGAGCTGGTGAAGTTACGGCAGTTCTTCGACCATCCGCTGTTCATCGAGATCTTCGCCGACGCGATCGGCGCCGCGGCGGCGACGCTGCCGGAGCAATTGCGCGCGGACGCCCGGCTGGTTTTCACCGCGCATTCGATTCCGTTGGGCGCCTCGTCGCGCTGCGGGCGGGACCTGTACAGCCGCCAGGTGGGGTACGCGTCGCGGTTGGTGGCCGACGCGGCGGGCTATGCCGACTACGACCAGGTGTGGCAGTCACGATCGGGACCACCGCAGGTGCCGTGGCTGGAACCCGATGTCGTTGATCATCTGAGGAAGCTCAACGCGGAGGGCGTTCCCGCCGTCATCGTCTGCCCGATCGGCTTCGTCGCCGACCACATCGAGGTGGTGTGGGATCTCGACCTGGAGCTGCGCCAGCAGGCCCAGGCGGGCGGCATCGCGTTCGCGCGGGCTTCGACACCCAATGCCGACCCGAGGTTCGCCCGACTGGTCGTCGATCTGATCGACGAGCTGCGCCACGGCCGCGAACCCGCGAGAGTGGTTGGGCAGGAATCAGTTCCGGGTTACGGTTGCAGTGTCAACGCGCTGCCCTGCTCGCCGGACTGCAGCGTCGGCCCAGGGCGCTGACCCGTCCGGCAGGCTCGATTGTCGACGAGTCCGCCGAATCTGCAAGACTCGGATTCATGGGCACAGGCGTCGGGCTTCGCGCTTCGGTGCGGGCATGTTTGTTCGATCTCGACGGCGTGTTGACGGAGACGGCCAAGGTCCACGCGGCCGCGTGGAAGGAGATGTTCGACGACTTCCTCCGTCGATACGCGCAGAAGACCGGTACGGCGTTCGTGCCATTCGATCCGGTGACCGACTACGACACCTATGTCGACGGCAAGCCCCGCGCCGACGGCACGCGATCGTTTCTGGAGTCCCGCGGGATCTCGTTGCCCGAAGGCTCCCCGGACGACCCGCCCGAGGCGGACACCGTGCACGGTCTGGGGACGAGAAAGAACGACATCGTGTTGCGGACGATCCATCGCGACGGCGTCCAGGCGTTTCCGGGGTCTGTCAGCTACGTGCGCGCGGTCCGCGATGCGGGTCTGCCCCGCGCCGTGGTCTCGTCGAGTTCGAACTGCCGGGATGTGTTGGTGGCTGCGGGTATCGAGGACCTCTTCGACGCGCGCATCGACGGATTGACCGCCGAGGCTGAGCATCTGCGCGGCAAGCCCGCACCGGACACGTTTCTGGCGGGCGCCCGCGCGTTGGGTGTCGAGCCGTCGCAAGCCGCGGTGTTCGAGGACGCGCTGGCCGGCGTCGAGGCAGGGCGAGCCGGACAATTTGGCATGGTCGTCGGCGTGAACCGGGCCGATCAGGCCGACGCGCTGCGCCAGCACGGAGCCGACGTCGTGGTCAACGACCTTTCTGAACTGCTCGAGCCGCAATGATCCTGCACCCCTGTTTCGCCGTCGAACCCTGGTCTGTCCGGGTCACGAGCCTCGACCTCGATGTACTGGCTCAGATCGAATCGGTGTTGGCAGTGTCGAATGGTCACATCGGTTGGCGGGCCAACCTCGACGAGGGCGAACCCACCGGGCTGCCGGGTTGCTATCTCAACGGGGTGTGGGAGCAGCACCCGCTGCCCTACGGTGAGGCGGGCTACGGCTATCCCGAAGCCGGGCAGACGGTCATCAACGTCACCAACGGCAAGCTGATCCGGCTGCTCGTCGACGACGAACCGTTCGATGTCCGTTACGGAGAACTACACAGCCACGAGCAGGAGCTCGACCTACGCGCCGGGGTGCTGCGGCGCCGCGTCGAGTGGACCTCGCCCACCGGGCGTACTGTCCGGGTCACTTCGGTGCGGCTGGTATCGCTGGTCCAGCGGGCGGTGGCCGCTGTCGCCTACGACGTGGAGGCGCTCGACGGACCGGCGAGTGTGGTGGTGCAATCCGAGCTCGTCGCCAACGAGCCTCAGCCGGCGCCCAGCAGCGATCCCCGGGACGCTGATTTCCTTCCCGCGGCACTGGTTTCGGAGGCGAACTCCTGTCACGACCTGTGGGCCGAGTTGCTGCATCGCACTGAGCGCAGCGGGCTGCGCACCGCATGCGCGATGGATCATGTGGTTTCGGGCCCGGCGGTGCAAAGCGCCTGCGAAAGCTATCCGGACCTGGCGCGGGTGACCTTCACCGCAGATCTGCAGCCGCGCCAGCGGCTATCGCTGGTCAAGTTCGTCGCCTACGGCTGGTCGGGGACGCGTTCAGTGCCCGGGCTGCGCGCCCAGGCGGCCGCGGCCCTGACAGCCGCCCGAGCGACCGGGTGGAAAGGAATGTTGCAGGAACAGGCCGACTTCCTCGACCGGTTCTGGGATCGCTCCGACGTCGAACTCGACGGCGACGCCGAGATCCAGCAGGCCGTACGGTTCGCCCTGTTTCAGGTACTCCAGGCCGGTGCCCGGGCAGAGGGCCGGGCAATACCCGCCAAGGGCCTCACCGGGCCCGGGTACGACGGGCACACCTTCTGGGACACCGAAACCTTTGTGCTGCCCGTGCTCACGTACACCCTCCCCGAAGCGGCCGCCCACGCACTGCGCTGGCGCCACTCCACGCTGCCGGCGGCTGTGCAGCGGGCCGCCCAACTCGGGTTCGAGGGCGCCGCGTTCCCATGGCGAACGATCGCCGGACAGGAATGCTCCGGGTACTGGCCGGCCAGCACGGCGGCGGTCCACATCAACGCCGACATCGCCGACGCGGTCATCCGCTATCTGCGGGTGACCGGAGACGACCAGTTCGAGCGGACGGTCGGCATGGACCTGCTGGTGCACACCGCCCGGCTGTGGCGCAGCCTCGGACATCACGACAGCGCCGGCCGGTTCCGCGTCGACGGCGTCACCGGTCCCGACGAGTACAGCGCGCTGGCAGACAACAACGTCTACACCAACCTGATGGCGCAACAGAACCTGAGCGCCGCCGCCCAGGTGGCCACCCGATTCCCCGACCGGGCCCGAGCGCTCGGTGTCGACGAGGAGGAAACCGCCGCATGGCGCGACGCGGCCGACGCGCTTTACCTGCCGTACGACGAAGCGCTGGGCGTGCATCCCCAGGCGGACAACTTCACCAAGCACCAGGAGTGGGACTTCGCGCACACCAGGGGAGACCAATATCCGCTGCTGCTGCATTTTCCCTACTTCAACCTGTATCGCCGCCAGGTCGTCAAACAGGCCGACCTGGTGCTGGCCATGCACCTGCGGGCCGACGCCTTCACCGACGATCAGAAGGCCCGCAACTTCGACTACTACGAACGGATTACCGTCCGCGACTCGTCGCTGTCGGCGTGCACCCAGTCGGTGATCGCCGCCGAGGTCGGCCATCTCGGCCTGGCATACGACTACCTCGGTGAAGCGGCGCTGATGGACCTCGACAACCTCGAGCACAACACCCGCGACGGTGTGCACATCGCCTCGCTGGCCGGCACCTGGATCGCGCTGATTGCCGGCCTCGGCGGGCTGCGCCACCACGACGACGGACGGCTTGCGTTCCGGCCACGGCTGCCCGAGGCGATCAGCCGCCTGGCGTTCAACCTTTTCCTTCGCAGGCAGCGGGTGTGCGTCGAGGTCAGCCACGACCGTGCGCGATACAGCGTGGCCGACGGGCCGCCGGTCGACATCATCCACCACGGGCAGCCGGCCCGGATCACTCCGGGCGAAACCGTGGAACTGCCGATACCGGGCATCACGGCGCCACCGACACCCTCGCAGCCGCCCGGACGGGCACCCGCGCATCGTCGCAAATCCGCGCAGCGTGAGGGTTGAGAACCCTTACCGCCGCCAGGCCGAGTGCAGGATTGTGCTGATCGCGGCCATTCGGGCCGACCGCACCACGGCGCTGAGCGGCCGCAGCGCTTCGCTGGCGATCTGCGCCTCCGAAGCCGACTGCGTGCCGATCGGCGTGAGGCCGAAGCCCACCGCGATGATCGCGTCGACATGCGCGGCTTTCTCCAGCACCCGCAGCGCCCGCGGCGGGGCGTCGTCGGGCGCCCGGTGCAGGCGGGTCGACTCGAGTACCTGTTCGACGAGACCGCGCGGGTCGGCGACGTCGGCGCCGCTGTAGCCGAACCGGATCGAGCCGAGCGCGTCGGCGGCCGATCGCACGGCCGAACGCAGCGTGTACTCGGCCTCGCCCAGGTCGACGTGAACGGATACCGGGACCGACGGCAGCGAGTGCACGGTCCACGCCAGCGCGCCCGGCTCAGCAGTCTCGTCGGCCTCCGATTCCGCTTCGTCGTAGTGGAATTCAGGCACCAGACCGATCGCGCTCCGGCGCTCACCGGACACGATGAGCGCCTCGCCCGCGCTCAGCGCGTCACGTTCGAACTGGCTTCCCGCGGCGAGCCCGCTTACGTCCCCGGGCACCGGCAGGACGATGCCGATGGCAGGTTCGGGCACACTCCGTCGTCCCGCCGCGGTGCGCAGGGTCTGCAGCAAAGTGACCGCCCCGGCGCCGTCGACATCCGGCCACGGCAGGCCGGTGCGACCGGCCGCGACCGCATCATAGGCAGTGACGGAATGTTTTGGCGCCCAGGCCGATAACGCGTCCAGCACATCGTCGGGAGCTGCCGTTCCGGCGAGCCAGGCGTTGGCCCACACCGACAGCGAGACGCTAGGGCACCACATGATGCCGCAGTGTAGTAGTTCACCGCTGCGCAGGCTGGCTACGCGATACTCTGGCAACATGCCCGTGGCGTTGATCTGGCTGATCGTCGCTTTGGTTCTGGCGGCCGCCGAAGTATTGACCGGCGACATGTTCCTGTTGATGCTCGGCGGCGGCGCACTGGCCGCCGGGGGGGCGCACTGGTTGTTCGACTGGCCGCTCTGGGCCGACGGCGCGGTGTTCCTGGTGGTGTCGGTGCTGCTGCTGGTGCTGGTGCGCCCGGCGCTGAAGAGGCGGCTGACGCCGCACACGCCGGAGACCACCGGAGTCAAGGCGCTCGAGGGCAAGAGCGCATTGGTTCTCGACCGCGTCGCCCGCCACGCGGGCCAGGTCAAGCTGGACGGTGAGGTGTGGACGGCGCGGCCGTTCAACGAGGACGATGTCTACGAACCGGGCGAGCAGGTAACCGTCATGCACATCGACGGAGCGACCGCGGTCGTCTGGAAGAACGTCTAGGGAAACCTGGGCGGATGAAAGGAAACCTTGTCATGAACGGTGCCCTCGCCAGCCTGATCCTGCTGGCCGTGCTGGTGGTGCTCGCGATCGTCGTCGTCGCCAAGTCGGTGGCGTTGATCCCCCAGGCGGAGGCCGCGGTGATCGAGCGCCTCGGCCGTTACAGCAAGACCGTGTCAGGGCAGCTGACGTTGCTGCTGCCGTTCATCGACCGGATCCGGGCCCGGGTGGACCTGCGTGAGCGAGTGGTGTCGTTCCCGCCGCAACCGGTGATCACGGAGGACAACCTGACCGTCAACATCGACACCGTCGTGTACTTCCAGGTGACCAACCCGCAGGCGGCGGTGTACCAGATCAGCAACTACATCGTCGGCGTGGAGCAGCTGACCACCACCACGCTCCGCAACGTGGTCGGGGGCATGACGCTGGAGCAAACGCTGACGTCGCGCGACCAGATCAACGCGCAGCTGCGCGGAGTGCTCGACGAGGCCACCGGCCGGTGGGGGCTGCGGGTGGCCCGCGTCGAGCTGCGCAGCATCGACCCGCCGCCGTCGATTCAGGACTCGATGGAAAAGCAGATGAGGGCCGACCGGGAGAAGCGGGCGATGATCCTCACCGCGGAGGGCACCCGTGAGGCGTCGATCAAGCAGGCCGAGGGGCAGAAGCAGGCGCAGATCCTTGCCGCCGAAGGCGCCAAGCAGGCGGCGATCCTGGCGGCTGAGGCCGATCGTCAGTCGCGCATCTTACGGGCGCAGGGCGACCGGGCGGCCCAATACCTGCAGGCGCAGGGGCAGGCCAAGGCGATCGAGAAGACGTTCGCGGCGATCAAGGCGGGCCGGCCAACACCAGAACTGCTGGCGTACCAGTACCTGCAGACGCTGCCGCAGATGGCCAAGGGCGAGGCGAACAAGGTATGGGTGGTGCCGAGTGACTTCGGCTCGGCGCTGCAGGGCTTCACGAAACTGCTCGGCGCGCCGGGGGACGACGGGGTGTTCCGGTATCAGCCGACGCCGGCAGATGACAACTTGCCGAAGCCGGAGGACGACACCGACGAGGTCGCGGATTGGTTCTCGACCCAGACCGATCCCGCGATCGCCCAGGCGGTGGCGAAGGCCGAAGCCGACGCGCGCAAGCCGGTTGAGGGCCCGATGGGGCCACGGTCGCTGACGACGTGATCCGATGAGTCGGCTGACATCTCCGCGGGTTTACTACGCACTGGCGGCGTTTCAGGCCGCCGACGCGGTGGCGTGCGCGATCCCGCTACCGCCCATCGCGAAAAACCTCGACGATCTTGGTGTGCCTCAAGGCATCCGGTGGGTCCTTCCGGTGGTGAAGGCCGCCGCCGCGGTGGGTCTGCTCTCGGTGAGCCGGTTTCCCCGGCTGGCGAGGATCACCACCGCGATGCTCACGCTGTATTTCGTGCTCGCCGTGGGCGCGCACATTCGCGCGCACGACCGGCCTGTCAACGCCGCTGCGGCCGCATCGTTTCTGGCGACGTTCGCCGTGATGACCGCGCAGGGGCCCGCGACGGCCGACCACGACTAGGCGGGGATCGGATCCGCTTCGGCGTCTTGGCCAACGGTGCGGTGCCGACGGGCGGCGCGGGCCTCGAGCACCAGCCCCGTGACGCCGACACCAGCGGTGACCAACGAGATCAAGACCAGAAGGGGGTCCACCCTGCCGGTCAGCGCATCGCCGAGGATCACCACGGCCAGCGTTCCCGGCAGCAGCCCAACAAACGTCGCGGCCATGTACGGCAGTACCCGCACCGCCGATGCACCCGCGGCGTAGTTGAGCACCGAGAACGGCACCGCCGGTATCAGCCGCAGCGAAACGATTGCGGGCCAGCCGCGCCGCCGCACCCGGGCGTCGAGGCTGTCGATGGTCGGGTGGCTGACCAGCCGGCTCAGTTGCCAGCCGACCGCCCTGACCATCAGCAGTGCGATCAACGCGCTGATCGTGCTGGCCAGCACCGCGAGGGTGGCACCCAGCAGCGGCCCGAACAACAGTCCGGCGGCCAGCGTGAACGCCGTCCGCGGGAACGGGAACACCGTCACGACCACATACGCGGCGAGGAACGCCAGCGGGAACCAGGACCCGACCGACGTCGCCCAGTCGCGCAACTGGACAGCGGTCGGCAGCGGCACCAACAGCACAATTGAGACAAGGATCACGGCTACCGCGCCGGTGATCACGACCCGTCGCCGCGGCACCTGGCGCGCGGTCGCTACCAGGGCGGACCGCAGGCCGCCCGATTCGGCGAGGACAGGCGGCTTCACGGCTACTGAGCGTACGGGCCGTGGATGAACAACGCTTTCCAGCATCATTTAGCCTGATGGCGTGTCGCTCGAAGGCTCCGTCGATCCCGCACAGGTAGAGCTAGCGCGCGAACGGTGGCGCAGGGCCGTCGCCGGTGTGCTCGCCAAGACGCTGGAGCCCGGCGCGGAGCTGCCCACCGAACCCGAACTGCTGCTCGACTCGCCGACATACGAAGGCTTCCCCATCCGCCCGCTGTACACCCCGCTGGACGCGCAATCCGAGCAACCGTTGCCGGGTCAGTGGCCATTCGTGCGGGGGGGCGACGCGCTGCGCGACGTCAACACCGGGTGGAAGGTCGCCGAGGCGTTCCCGCCGGCCGGCCAACTGACGGTCGCAGAAGGCAACGGCGCCGTCCTGCTTGCGCTGACCGAGGGGGTCAACGCGTTGGTTCTCCGGGCCGGCGACAACGGCATCGCGACAGGTCAGCTCGACCGCCTCCTCGAAGGCGTCTTCCTCGAACTGGTGCCTGTCGTGCTCGACGCGGGCGCCCGGTACGTGGCCGCCGCGGAGGCGGTGCTGGCGCTGGTGGCCGACTTCGACGACGACAAGCGCGCGATGCTTTCCATCGATCTGGGTGCCGATCCGCTGACCGCCGCACTGAGCGGCCGCGACGCGCCGAGCATTGACGATGTGGTAGCCATGGCATCACGCGCGACCGATTACAACGGCGGGGTGCGCGCGGTCACCGTCGACGGCCCGGCGCTGCACAACCTCGGCGCCAACGCGTCCTGGGAACTCGCGGGAGCCGTGGCCGCGGGTGTCGATTACCTGCGGTTCCTCTCGGAGATCGGTGTGCCGAAAGTGCTGCGGCAGATCAGCTTCCGCTACGCCGCTGACGACGATCAATTCATGACGATCGCGAAATTCCGTGCCGCACGCCAACTTTGGGCCCGCGTCTGCGAGGTCGTCGGTGAGCCGGGTGCCGGGGCCGCACCGCTGCACGCGGTCACATCGCTGCCGATGATGACGCAGCGCGATCCGTGGGTGAACATGCTGCGCACCACGCTCGCCGCGTTCAGCGCCGGGGTGGGTGGCGCCGACACGGTGCTGGTGGAACCCTTCGACGTCGCGATACCCGGCAATGCGCCCGGCGTACCCGCCGGCTTCTCGAGGCGCATCGCACGCAACACCCAGCTACTGCTCCTCGAGGAGTCCAACATCGGCCGGGTGGTGGACCCGGCCGCCGGTTCGTGGTACGTCGACGACCTCACCGAACGCCTTGCGCAGCAGGCATGGGAGAACTTCCAGCAGATCGAGGGCAACGGCGGATTCGCCGATGCCCGCGGCTTCGTCGCGCAGCAGCTCGCCAAGGTGGGTGCGCACCGCACCGACGACATCGACCACCGCCGCACCAAGATCACCGGCGTCAACGAATACCCGAACCTCGACGAGCCGCCGCTGCAACCCGGCACCGCACACGAAACGGTCCGCCGCTACGCCGCCGACTTCGAAACACTTCGCGACCGCTCCGATGAGTTCCTCGAACGCACCGGCGCCCGACCGCAAGTGCTGCTGCTGCCCCTAGGCCCGCTCGCGGAGCACAACGTCCGCGCCACCTTCGCGGCGAACCTGCTGGCGACCGGTGGGATCGAGGCCGTCAACCCCGGCCCGATTCAACCCGACGGGGTAGCCGGGGCCGCCGCCCGGGCAGGTTCCCCCGACACCGCGGTCATCTGCGGCACAAATGCCCGCTACTCCACCGAAGTGGCCTCGATCGTCGAGGCCGCACATGCCGCGGGCATCACCAAGCTCTATCTGGCCGGGCCGCAGAAGGCCGTTGCCGACCTCGACGAGTCGCACCTGCCCGACGACTACCTGACCGCCACGATCGACGCGGTCAAGGCCTTGGCGAACCTGCTCACCCGATTGGGGGCCTGACCGATGACCGCACCTGATGTCGCCGCCGTCGGCAGCTTCGCCGAGATCCCGCTTCACGGGGAGATAGTCCCGACCCCACCGACGGACGCCGAGGTCACCGCGCACGTCGCCGCCGCGGCGGCAGCGCACGGCTACACCGCCGAACAACTCGACTGGCACACGCCCGAAGGCATTGTCGTCAAACCGGTGTACACCGCCGCCGATCGTGCGTCGGCCGCGGTCGAGGGGTATCCGCTCAACAGTTTCCCCGGCGCGCCGCCCTACCTTCGTGGGCCCTACCCGACGATGTACGTGAATCAGCCCTGGACCATCCGGCAATACGCCGGGTTCTCCACGGCCGCGGAATCGAACGCGTTCTACCGACGGAACCTCGCCGCCGGGCAGAAGGGCCTGTCGGTGGCCTTCGATCTCGCCACCCACCGCGGCTACGACTCAGATCACCCACGGGTGCAGGGCGACGTCGGAATGGCCGGTGTCGCGATCGATTCCATCCTCGACATGCGCCAGCTGTTTGACGGGATCGACCTCTCGGCGGTCTCGGTGTCGATGACGATGAACGGCGCGGTGCTGCCCATTCTCGCGCTGTACGTGGTGGCGGCCGAGGAGCAGGGTGTGCCGCCGCAGAAGCTGGCCGGGACCATCCAGAACGACATCCTCAAGGAGTTCATGGTCCGCAACACCTACATCTACCCGCCCAAGCCGTCGATGCGGATCATCTCTGACATCTTCGCCTACACCAGTGCGAAGATGCCGAAGTTCAACTCGATCTCGATCTCCGGCTACCACATCCAGGAGGCCGGTGCGACAGCGGATTTGGAGTTGGCGTACACCCTTGCCGACGGGGTGGAGTACATCAGGGCCGGGCTGGACGCCGGGCTCGACATCGACCAGTTCGCGCCCAGGCTGTCGTTCTTCTGGGGCATCGGAATGAACTTCTTCATGGAGGTCGCCAAACTGCGGGCCGGCCGGCTGCTATGGAGCGAGCTGGTTGCGGACTTCGGGGCGAAGGACCCGAAATCGCTCTCGCTGCGCGCACATTCGCAGACATCCGGGTGGTCGCTGACCGCGCAGGACGCGTTCAACAACGTCGCCCGCACCTGCATCGAGGCGATGGCGGCCACGCAGGGCCACACCCAGTCGTTGCACACCAACGCACTCGACGAGGCGCTTGCGCTGCCTTCCGACTTCTCGGCCCGCATCGCGCGCAACACCCAGCTTGTCCTGCAGCAGGAATCCGGCACGACCCGCCCGATCGACCCCTGGGGGGGCTCGTATTACGTCGAGTGGCTAACCCACCGACTGGCCGGCGCGGCACGGGACCACATCCGCGAGGTGGCCGAGGCAGGCGGCATGGCCCAGGCCATCAGCCAGGGCATCCCGAAACTGCGGATCGAAGAGGCCGCTGCCCGCACCCAGGCCCGCATCGACTCCGGTCGCCAACCCGTGGTCGGCGTGAACAAGTATCAGGTCGACGAGGACCACCCGATCGAGGTGCTCAAAGTCGACAACAGCCGGGTGCGCGCCGAGCAGCTGGCCAAGCTGCAGCAGTTGCGCGCCGACCGGGACCCGGCCGCCGTCGACGCCGCGCTGGCCGAGTTGACCCGAGCCGCCGGCGGTGACGGTAACCTGCTGGAACTTGCCATCAACGCGGCACGGGCCAAGGCTACGGTCGGAGAGATCTCCGACGCGCTGGAAAGGGTCTACGGGCGCCACCAGGCCGAGATCCGCACCATCGCCGGGGTTTATCGCGACGAAGTCGGGAAGGTGACGAACATATCTTCCGCCACCGAGCTTGTCGAGAAGTTCGCCGAGGCCGACGGGCGTCGGCCCCGCATCCTGGTGGCCAAGATGGGCCAGGACGGCCACGACCGCGGCCAGAAGGTGATCGCAACCGCGTTCGCCGACATCGGGTTTGACGTCGACGTCGGTTCGCTCTTCTCGACCCCCGAGGAGGTGGCCCGCCAGGCTGCCGACAACGACGTGCACGTGGTCGGGGTCTCCTCCTTGGCCGCAGGGCATCTGACGCTGGTACCCGCGCTGCGGGACGCGCTCGCCGAAGTCGGCCGGCCCGACATCATGATCGTCGTCGGCGGGGTCATCCCACCCGACGACTACGACGCGCTGCACGAGGCCGGCGCGACCGCGATCTTCCCGCCCGGGACGGTGATCGCCGACGCCGCGATCGGTCTGCTGCGCAAGCTCGCCGAGCGGCTGGGTTATGACCTGAGCTGATGGCCGATTCCGTCGAGGCGCTCGCCGCGGCTGTGCGCGGAGGCGACCGCACCGAACTGTCGAAGGCGATCACACTGGTCGAGTCGACGCGGGCCGATCGCCGCGAGCAGGCCCAGCAGCTGCTGCTGCGGCTGCTGCCCGAGTCCGGACACGCTCTGCGCGTGGGCATTACCGGCGTGCCCGGGGTAGGCAAGTCGACCGCCATCGAGGCCATGGGCATGATGCTGATCGAGCATGGCCACCGGGTGGCCGTGCTCGCGGTGGACCCCTCGTCGACGCGCACCGGGGGATCGATCCTCGGCGACAAGACCCGGATGGCCCGGCTTGCGGTGCATCCCGAGGCCTACGTGCGGCCGTCGCCGACGTCGGGCACGCTCGGCGGGGTCGCCAAGGCCACCCGGGAAACGATCGTGCTCCTGGAGGCGGCGGGCTTCGACGTGATACTCGTCGAGACCGTCGGGGTCGGTCAGTCCGAGGTCGCGGTGGCCAACATGGTCGACACCTTCGTATTCCTGACACTGGCCCGGACGGGGGACCAGCTGCAGGGCATCAAGAAAGGCGTCCTCGAGCTTGCCGACATCGTCGTGGTGAACAAGGCCGACGGCGAGCACGCGGTCGAGGCGAGGGGCGCCGCCAGGGAGCTCGCGGCGGTGATCCGGCTGATCTATCCCCGGGACACGCTGTGGCGGCCACCCGTCCTGACGATGAGCGCGCTGGAAGGCACGGGCCTGCAGGAGCTCTGGGAGACGGTGCGACGGCATCGCGACGTCCTCATGGAGGCGGGCGAGTTCGACGCGAAACGCCGCCAGCAGCAGGTGGACTGGACCTGGTCGATGGTGCGCGATGCGGTTCTGGACCGGGTACTGACCAACCCCGCGGTGAAGAGGATCCGCGCCGAGGTGGAGCAGCAGGTCCGCGACGGCGGATTGACGGCGGCGCTGGCCGCGCAGCGCCTCTTATCCGCCGCCGGAGAGAATCAGTTAACAGAACGGTAACGATTGGTTTGTTTGGGGGATCTAAGCGGTCATCATGACAATGTGACGCACGCAACTGCCCATGAGATCGGCCTTCCGCGTGGAGTCCGGGGAGCCGCAGATCCGCATTTCGCGTGCGCGATCCGCAGCTTCGCGAACTTGTTCCCGGGCCGCCGTTTCGGTGGCGGGGCGCTGGCGGTGTACCTCGACGGCCGCCCGGTCGTCGACGTGTGGACGGGCTGGTCAGACCGCGACGGCGAGGTGCCCTGGGACGCCGACACCGGGGCGATGGTGTTTTCCGCGACGAAGGGGATGGCCTCCACCGTCATTCACCGGCTGGCCGACCGCGGGCTGCTCGATTATGACGCGCCCGTTGCAAAGTACTGGCCGGAGTTCGGGGTGAACGGCAAGGCCGGCATCACGGTTCGCGACGCGATGCGGCACCGGGCGGGCCTGTCGCATCTGAACGGCGTCAGGAAGGAAGAACTGCTCGACCACCGTCTGATGGAGGAACGCATAGCGACCGCGCCCGCAAGCCGGCTGGTCGGCATTCCGGCCTACCACGCGCTGACGTACGGCTGGTTGATGTCCGGCTTGGCACGCGCGGTGACGGGCAGGGGCATGCGCGACTTGATCCGCACGGAGGTGGCGCAGCCGCTCAACACAGATGGGCTGCATCTGGGCCGACCGCCCGCCCATACGTCGACCAAAGCGGCCCAGATCCTGGCGCCGCAAAGCACAAAGGCCAACGCGCTGTTCAACTTCGTCGCGCCCAAGATCGCCGCACTGTGGTTCTCCAGCGGATTCGGCGCGATGTACTTCCCCGGCATGAAGGCCGTTGTGCAAGGCGAGATCCCGTTCCTCGACAGCGAGGCGCCGGCAGCCAATGGCGTTGCGACCGCGCGCGGCCTGGCGAAGATGTACGGGGCGATCGCGAACGGCGGGCGCATCGACGGAATGCGGTTCCTGTCCACGGACTTGGTACGCAACATGACGGGCAAGCCCAGCTTCAGGCCCGACTTCAACATCATGGTGCCGCTGTCCTGGCACCTCGGCTATCACGCGGTGCCGTTCCCAGGTGTGATGCCAGGCTTCGGGCATGCCGGCCTGGGAGGCTCGATCGGGTGGGCGGACCCGGCGAGCGGTATGTCGTTCGGATTCGTGCACAACCGACTGCTCACGCCGATGCTCCTGGACCAGGTCAGCTTCGTCGGGGTCGCCGCGCTGCTGCGCCGCGGGGCCCAGGCGGCGCGCAGGCGCGGCCCACAGACCGTGCCCGAGTTCGGTGCCCCGTACCCGGAACCGCCCGGGGTGGCGGCGGGGTAGTCGCGTTACGCGAATACATGCTCGAGGCGACGTTCGCGATGGCCATGTCGTCGTCGAGCTGATTGTCGGCGAACTCGTGCAAGAACAACAAGTCCGAGCTAATGTCATGGCCGACAAAACCGGGAGCGCCCCCGCTCAGCGAACCCACCAAGGAGAGGTGACTCCCGTGATACCCCAGTCATCGCGTGCACGCTGCCGCAAGTCGTCGCGAACTACGCGAGCACGTCGAGTCAGTTCATCGGCGGCCTTGCCGCGCAGCCGGGTGAGATTCTGGCGGGCGTGGGCAACTACGCCGCCTTCCCGGGGGCAGGTGGCGAAGGCCTGGACGCACCCGTTCAAGCCCTGACAAAGACGAATAACGGCCGGTACCTCATTTGCGAGGTACCGGCTTTTTAGTTTGCGGTGCTTCGGCCCGTTAGAATCGGGGTAACGGCACCGATCCGGCCATCACCGGGGAGCCTTCGGAAGAACAGCCCGAACAGCCCAGTAGACCCGAACGGGTGGGCCCGTCACAGCCCGCGCATGAGTGGCCGCGCGCCAGCGCGCGGCAAGCGGGGTGGTACCGCGGCGCTCGCGCAACCGCGCGTCGTCGTCCCCGTGCCTTGACCGACACATGGGCACAGGAGACGCGGCGTGACGGAAACCGGCTATCCGCGCACCGAGCTGGGCGCCGACCAGCGCGGCGGCTCGCCGAATTTTCCGGCGCTCGAACTGCAAGTGCTGGATTACTGGCGGGCCGACGACACCTTCCGCGCCAGCATCGCCCGCCGCGACGGCGCCCCGGAGTACGTGTTCTACGACGGGCCGCCGTTCGCCAACGGGCTGCCGCACTACGGGCACCTGCTGACCGGCTACGTCAAGGACATCGTCCCGCGCTACCGCACGATGCGCGGCTACAAGGTGGAGCGCCGGTTCGGCTGGGACACTCACGGCCTGCCTGCCGAACTCGAGGTGGAGCGCCAACTCGGCATCACCGACAAGTCGCAGATCGACGCGATGGGCATCGCGGAGTTCAACGAGGCCTGCCGCGAATCGGTGCTGCGCTACACCGGCGAATGGCGCACCTATGTCACCCGCCAGGCCCGGTGGGTCGACTTCGACAACGACTACAAGACGCTCGACCTCGGCTACATGGAGTCGGTGATCTGGGCGTTCAAGCAGCTCTGGGACGCCGGCCTGGCCTACGAGGGCTATCGCGTGCTGCCGTACTGCTGGCGCGACGAGACGCCGCTGTCCAACCACGAGTTACGGATGGACGACGACGTCTATCAAAGCCGGCAGGACCCGGCGATCACCGTCGGCTTCAAACTCGTCGGCGGCGAGGACGCCAAACTGGCCGGCGCCTTCCTGCTCATCTGGACGACAACACCGTGGACACTACCGTCGAACCAGGCCGTCGCTGTGCACCCCGACGTCGAATACGTCCAGGTGCGATCGGGCGACCGTCGATACCTCCTCGCCCGGGCGCGGCTTGCCGCCTATGCCCGTGAGCTCGGCGAGGAACCCGACGTCATCGCCACCTACCGGGGAAGTGATCTGCCGGGGTTGCGCTATCTGCCGCCCTTCCCGTATTTCATGGACGCTCCCAACAGCTTTCAGGTGTTGCCCGGCGAATTCGTCACGACCGAGGACGGCACCGGCATCGTGCACATGTCGCCTGCCTACGGCGAGGACGACAAGGCAGCCGCGGACAGGGCGGGCATCGTTCCGGTCACGCCGGTGGACGCAAGCGGCCGCTTCGACGCGACCGTGCCGGACTACGAGGGCCAGCATGTCTTCGACGCCAACCCCCAGATCATCCGGGACCTGAAGAACGGCACCGGCTCGGCGGCGCTCAACGGCGCCGTGCTGCTGCGGCACGAAACCTACGAGCACTCCTACCCGCACTGCTGGCGGTGCCGAAATCCGTTGATCTACCGGGCGGTGTCGTCATGGTTCGTCAAAGTGTCGGCATTTCGCGATCGGATGGTCGAACTGAACCAGCAGATCACCTGGCACCCCGAGCACGTCAAGGACGGCCAGTTCGGCAAGTGGCTCGAGGGGGCGCGGGACTGGTCGATCTCCCGCAACCGGTACTGGGGCACGCCGATTCCGGTTTGGAAGTCCGACGACCCCGCGTACCCACGGATCGACGTCTACGGGAGTCTGGACGAAATCGAACGCGACTTCGGGGTCCGGCCGACCAACCTGCACCGGCCTCACATCGACCAATTCACCAGGCCCAACCCGGACGACCCCACCGGTCGCTCGACGATGCGGCGCATCCCCGACATCCTCGACGTCTGGTTCGACTCCGGCTCGATGCCTTACGCCCAGGTGCACTACCCGTTCGAGAACACGCAGTGGTACCAAACGCACTTCCCGGGTGATTTCATCGTCGAGTACATCGCGCAGACCCGGGGCTGGTTCTACACGCTGCACGTCCTGGCCACCGCGTTGTTCGACCGGCCCGCCTTCAAAACGTGTGTCGCGCACGGCGTCGTGCTCGGCAACGACGGGCAGAAGATGAGCAAGTCGCTGCGCAACTATCCCGATGTGGGGGAGGTCTTCGACCGCGACGGCTCCGATGCGATGCGGTGGTTCCTGATGGCATCACCGATCCTGCGGGGCGGCAACCTGATCGTCACCGAGCAGGGTATCCGCGAAGGCGTCCGGCAGGTGCTGCTTCCATTGTGGAACGCCTACAGCTTCCTGGCGCTGTACGCGCCGAGGGTCGGCACCTGGCGAATCAACTCTTCGCATGTGCTGGACCGCTACATCCTGGCCAAGCTGGCCCAGCTCCGCGACGACCTCACCGCGGCCCTCGACGTCTGCGACATCTCCGGCGCGTGCGACGAGCTGCGACAATTCACCGAGGCGCTGACGAATTGGTATGTGAGACGGTCACGTTCGCGGTTCTGGGAGGAAGACCCCGACGCGATCGACACCCTACACACGGTGTTGGAGGTCACTACGAGGCTTGCGGCGCCACTGCTGCCGCTGACCACCGAGGTGATCTGGCGCGGCCTGACCGGGGAGCGGTCGGTGCACCTGACCGACTGGCCGGAACCCGGCGATCTACCTGACGAGCCGCAGCTGGTCGCCGACATGGACCTCGTGCGCGAGGTCGCGTCGGCCGCCTCATCGCTGCGCAAGGCCCACAAGCTGCGGGTGCGGCTGCCGCTGCCCAAACTGACGGTGGCAGTCGAACACCCCGAGCGGCTGGCCCCGTTCATCCACCTGATCGCCGACGAGCTCAACGTCAAGAGCGTCGAGCTCACCGACGACATCGCCGAATACGGCCGCTTCGAGCTGACCGTGAACGCCCGCGTTGCCGGCCCGCGAATCGGCAAGGACGTGCAGGCCGCGATCAAGGCCGTGAAGACCGGCGAGGGCGTCGTCAACCCCGACGGCACGCTGACCGCAGGCCCGGCGGTGCTGAGGCCAGAGGAGTACACGTCACGGCTGGTGGCCGCCGACCCGGAGGTCACCGCGGCGCTTGCCGACGGCGCGGGTCTGGTGGTGCTCGACGCCACCCTCACACCCGAGCTGGAGGCGGAGGGGTGGGCCAAAGACCGGATCCGCGAGCTGCAGGAACTACGCAAGAACACCGGGCTCGACGTGTCCGACCGGATCAGCGTCGTGATGGACGTGCCCGCGCAGCGGGAAGGCTGGGCCCGCACCCATCGCGACCTGATCGCCCGCGAAATCCTCGCGACCAGCTTCGAATTCGCCGAACCCTCCGACGGCATCGAGATCGGCGACGGCGTCACGGTGTCGATCGCGAAGGCCTGACCGCCTTCCAGCGCTGCTCGCCTCCGGCGACCCCGACCCGCACGTCGGTGAAGCCGGCGCGCCGCAGCCGGTCCGGCAGCCCATCCGGCGACACCGGGTTGTAGGTGTCGGCAATGTGGGCGAGCCGGAACGGCAGCGACGGGACACCGTCGCTGCCCGCGAACACCCCGCGCGGTCGCAGCAGCCGGAACGCCTCGGCGAACAGCTGGTCCTGCAGCGGCGGCGTCGGCACATGGTGCAGCATCGTGAAGCACACCACCGAACTGAACTCGGCCCCGGCCAACCCTGTGTCGGTGCCGTCGCCGTGGATGATCCGGGCGCGGCTCCCGTACTTGCGCGCGAGCCGCTCGGCCAGTCCCCGGTCGATCTCCAGTGCCGTCAGCGTCGCTGTCCTGTCGACGAGCGCCCTGAGGTTGGCGCCGTAGCCAGGACCGATCTCCAGGGTGTTCTCGCCGAGATCGACGCCGCGCAACACCCAGGGGAGCAGCTTCTGCTCGACCGTCGTCGCCCAGTAAACCGAACCGCAACACAGCCGGTGGACCAGATTCATCGCCATAGTTGTCCTTAGCATGACCGCGTGGCTGATCGTTGGGTGCTGCACCTCGACATGGACGCGTTCTTCGCCTCCGTCGAGCAGCTGACCAGGCCCACACTGCGCGGCCGCCCCGTGCTCGTCGGCGGTCTCGGCGGTCGCGGCGTCGTCGCCGGTGCCAGCTACGAAGCCCGCGCCTTCGGTGCCCGCTCGGCGATGCCGATGCACCAGGCTCGACGGCTCGTCGGCATCCACGCGGTCGTGCTCCCGCCGCGCGGGGTCGTCTACGGGGTCGCCAGCCGGCGCGTCCTCGACACCGTCCGCGGTGTCATGCCGGTCGTCGAGCAGCTGTCCTACGACGAGGCCTTCGGTGAGCCAACCGAACTCGCCGGCGCGCCCGCCGAGGATGTCGAGCGGTTCTGCCAGCAGCTGCGGGCCAGGGTGCGCTCCGAGACGGGCCTCGTCGCGTCGGTCGGCGCCGGGTCCGGGAAGCAGATCGCCAAGATCGCGTCGGGACTGGCCAAGCCCGACGGCATCCGGGTGATCCGCCGCGACGAGGAACGACCGCTGCTCGACGGACTGCCGGTACGCCGGCTGTGGGGGATAGGCCCGGTCGCCGAGGACAAACTTCACCGACTCGGCATTCAAACCATCGGCCAGCTGGCCGCGCTCACCGACGCCGAGGCGGCCAACATCCTCGGCGCGACGGTCGGTCCCGCGCTGCACCGCCTCGCCCGGGGCATCGACGACCGCCCCGTCACCGAACGCGCCGAGGCCAAACAGATCAGCGCCGAGTCGACGTTCCCCGAAGACCTGACCACATTGGAGCAGCTGCACGACGCTGTCGGACCCATCGGCGAACATGCGCATGAGCGGCTGCTGCGCGACGGCCGCGGGGCCCGCACCGTCACGGTGAAGCTGAAGAAGTCGGACATGGGCACGCTGACGCGCTCGGCGACGCTGCCGTACGCGACCGCGGATGCGGGCACGCTGATCGCGGCGGCCCGCCGCCTGGTGCTCGACCCTGTCGATATCGGGCCCATCCGCCTTCTCGGCGTGGGCTTTTCGGGCCTGAGCGAAGTCCGGCAGGAGTCGCTGTTTCCCGACCTGGAGCAGTGGAACGACGAGCAGACCGACACGCACCCGGCCGCTGCGGCCGTGGCCCAGCCGTCGGGATGGCGCGTCGGCGACGACGTGCACCACGATCAGCGCGGGCACGGGTGGATCCAGGGCGCGGGCCACGGCGTGATGACCGTGCGGTTCGAGACCCGGGCCAGCGGCCCGGGGCCCGCGCGGACCTTCGCCGCGGACACCCCCGGCGTGACGAGGGCCAACCCGGTCGACAGCCTGGACTGGCCGGAGTTCGTCAACGGCCTTCTCGACGACTCAGCCCCAGCGGGCGACGACGTCGTCGACCGGTGAACCGGTGGCCAACGCTGCCATCAGCAGCACCCTGGCCTGCGGCGGCCGCAGCCGCGGCACCACCACCGCGCCGGCCTCGACCAGTTCGCGGCCCGGCCCGTATCTCGGGGCGACGCGACCGTTCGGCACCCTCGTCGACACCGCCACCGCGACACCGGCGGCGCAATGCCGTCGCACCGCTTCGACCATCTGCGGCCCGGCGTTGCCGGCGCCCATCGCCTCGAGCACGACGCCCCGCGCCCCGGCAGCGACCACGGCGTCCACCGCCACTCCATCCGCGCCCAGATAGCACGCCACCACATCGACCCGCGGCGCCGACGCCGCGGACGCCTCGCCGAGAAACGGCCGCTCCTTGGCGTCGGTGATCCGCGGACCGGTGAAACCACCCGCCACCTTGTGCGTGCCCAGCGGCGCGAGCACCGCGCCGCCGAAGCTGATCTGCACCCCCAGGCCCCGTGCGGCGGGGCTGGCCGCCAACGCCACCGCGTCACGCAAGTTCCGCGGCCCGTCGGCATCGGGTGCGTCGGCGCTCTTGGCGGCGCCTGTCAGCACGATCGGCGCCTCACCGCCGTAGGTCAGGTCCAGCCACAGCGCGGTCTCCTCAAGGGTGTCGGTGCCGTGGGTGACCACGACGCCGTCGGCGCCCGAGGCCACCGCGTCCGACACCGCGGCAGAGATCCGGTCCCAGTCCGCCGTTGTCAGCTGCGAGCTGTCCTTGGCCATCAGGTCCACGACGCGTGCGTCGGACCCGGCCAGCAACTCCGCGCCGGTGCGCGAGGGACGCAGCACACCGCTGTCGTCGGCGGCCGACGCGATCGTCCCGCCGGTGGTGACGACGACAATGCCGCTCATGGCCGACCATCCTTCCCCATCCGCCCTGGGGGATGATGGACCCGTGACCGACGAATCCGACGCGCGCCCGAACCGACGGGTGCGGCTGCTGCTGACGGTCGCGGCGGTGATCCTGGTGCTCGACATCGTCACCAAGGTGCTCGCCGTGCGGCTGCTCACGCCCGGGCAGCCCGTGTCGATCATCGGCGACACCGTGACCTGGACACTGGTGCGGAACTCCGGTGCCGCGTTCTCGATGGCCACCGGATACACGTGGGTGCTGACCCTGATCGCGACCGGCGTGGTGATCGGCATCATCTGGATGGGCCGGCGGTTGGTTTCGCCGTGGTGGGCCATCGGCCTCGGCATGATCCTGGGCGGGGCGATGGGCAACCTCGTCGACCGGTTCTTCCGGTCGCCCGGACCGCTGCGCGGCCACGTCGTGGACTTCCTGTCGATCGGCTGGTGGCCGGTGTTCAACGTCGCGGACCCATCCGTGGTGGGCGGCGCGATCTTCTTGGTGGCGTTGTCGCTGTTCGGTTTCGAGTTCGACACCGTTGGCCGGCGTAAAGCGGGCAACGAACCAGGCGCCGGCGGCCGTCATGGGCGCGCCGACGAATCCGACACCACGGGGCAGCGCAAGGCCGATCGGCCCTGATGGCCGAGCGGGCGATGCCGGTCCCCGAGGGGCTGGCCGGAATGCGCGTCGACGCCGGGCTGTCGCGGCTGCTCGGCCTGTCACGTTCGGCGGTCGCGGCACTCGCCGAAGAAGGCGGCGTGGAGATCGACGGCCGGCAAGCCGGCAAGTCCGACCGGTTGACGTCCGGCGCGTGGCTCGAGGTGCAGCTACCTGATGAACTCCCGGCGCCGGAGAACCGCGCCGAAACCGTCGAGGGCATGACGATCCTCTACGCCGACAACGACATCGTCGCCGTCGACAAGCCCGCAGGAGTCGCCGCGCACGCCTCGGTCGGTTGGACCGGGCCGACGGTGCTCGGCGGGCTGGCCGCCGCCGGCTTCCGGATCACCACATCGGGGGTGCACGAGCGGCAGGGCATCGTGCAGCGGCTCGACGTCGGGACCTCGGGTGTGATGGTGGTGGCGATTTCGGAGCGGGCCTACACGGTGCTCAAGCGCGCGTTCAAGCAGCGCACCGTCGACAAGCGCTACCACGCGCTGGTGCAGGGGCACCCGGACCCGTCAAGCGGCACGATCGACGCGCCGATCGGCAGGCACCGCGGACACGACTGGAAGTTCGCCGTCACCGAGCGCGGCAGGCACAGCATCACCCACTACGACACGATCGAGGCGTTTCCCGCGGCGAGCCTGCTCGACGTCCATCTGGAAACCGGCCGGACGCACCAGATCCGCGTGCACTTCGCGGCGCTGCACCACCCCTGTGCCGGCGACCTGACCTACGGCGCCGACCCGACTCTGGCGAAAAAACTCGGGCTGGAACATCAATGGCTGCACGCCAGGTCGCTGACCTTCTCGCACCCCGCCGACGGCCGCCGCATGGAGATCACCGCGCCCTACCCGCCGGACCTGCAGCACGCGCTCGACGTGCTGCGCGGAGTCGACGCGTGAGCGACACGCGACGCCGGCGACAATGTCGATTTGACGTCGTCCGAATCGTCATCGCGGTGACAGGCTCGACACCATCGACACCACGGAGGACAACATCATGCGGTACTGCCTGCTCATGCACTATCAGGAGGCCGGCGACATCGGGCTGACCGAGGAGGACATGGCCCCAGCGATGGCCGCGTTCGAGGCCTATGCACGAGATCTCGACGAGGCCGGTGTGCTGCTCACCACCCAGGTGCTCGAGCCGAGTGTCGCGACGACCACAGTCACCGTGCGCAACGGCACACCCGAAATCCAGGACGGCCCGTTCGCCGAAACCAAGGAACGGCTCGGCGGCGTCTTCGTCATCGACGTCCCCGACCTCGACGGCGCCCTGGACTGGGCGAAGCGAAACCCGGCCGCACAGTGGGGCTCGATCGAGATCCGCCCCGTCGCCAGGACATACACCAGCGAGCGCGGCGAATGGTTCACGCCGTAGAGCAGGTGGTCCGGGATTCCTACGGTCGACTGCTCGCGCTGCTGGCGGCCCCCACCGGGGACATCGCCGCCGCGGAGGACGCCCTCGCCGACGCGTTCGAGCGGGCGCTGACCCGCTGGCCCGTCGAGGGCGTCCCGGCCAACCGCCCGGCCTGGATCCTGACCGTGGCCCGTAACAGACTGCGCGACCGATGGAAGTCGGCCGCGTACCGGATGACGGACGAGCTGCGCGAAGCAGACGGCGGCGCGCTGACTTTCGAACCGGTGGACGCCGACGCGATACCCGAGAAGCGACTGGAACTGATGCTGGTCTGCGCGCACCCGGCGATTGCCACCTCGATCCGCACGCCGCTGATGCTGCAGACGGTGCTCGGCGTCGACGCCGACGCGATCGCGAAGGCGTTCGCGGTCCCCGCTGCGGCGATGGCGCAGCGGCTGGTGCGTGCCAAGCGCCGAATCCGTGCCGCGGGAATCCCATTCGTGACACCCGGCCGCGCCGAGCTGGCCGACCGGCTGCCCGCCGTGCTCGCCGCGGTCTACGGCGCCTATGCGATCGACTGGCAGGCCGACGACTCGCGGACCGAATCGCTGACCGCCGAGGCGCTGCACCTGGCGCTTCTGCTCGCCGAGCTGCTGCCCGACGAGCCGGAGGTTCTCGGCCTGGCCGCACTGGTCTGCCTGGCGGAGTCGCGGCGACCGGCCCGGCGCACCGCTGACGGGCGGTTCGTGCCGCTCGACGAGCAGGACCCACTGGCATGGGATGAGTCACTGATCTCGCGCGGCGAGGCCCTGCTGAACCGGGCCCACGCGTTCGGGCGCCCGGGCCGCTACCAGCTGGAAGCCGCGATCCAGTCGGCACACTGCGCCCGGGCCGCAGCCGTCCGCACCGATTGGACCGCGCTGCGCAGGCTGCACCGCGGGTTGCTGCGGGTGGCGCCGTCGCTGGGCGCGGCGGTCGCGCTGGCGGCGGTCGAGGCCGAAATCGACGGGCCCGAGGCCGGGCTGGCGGCGCTCGACGCCATCGAGGACCCAGCCGTGCAGCGGTTCCAGCCCGGGTGGGCTACCCGCGCAGATCTGCTGGCGAAGGCGAAGCGCAGCAGCGAGGCGGCCGTCGCCTATCGCCGGGCGCTGGGGCTGACCTGCGACGCCCGCGTCGCCGAGTTCCTGAGCCGCCGATCAGCCACGCTGCGGCGCGAGGACACGAACGCCGACACGCCGAGAAGCGTCGGTGGGCCGCCATAGACTGGCGTCCCTATGAACCGTTCCTTCGTGCACCTGCACAACCACACCGAATACTCGATGCTGGACGGTGCGGCGAAGATAGCGCCGATGCTGGCCGAGGCCATGCGGCTGGAGATGCCGGCGATCGGGATGACCGACCACGGCAACATGTTCGGCGCCAGCGAGTTCTACAGCGAGGCCACGGCCGCCGGCATCAAGCCCATCATCGGGGTGGAGGCCTACATCGCTCCCGGTTCGCGGTTCGACGGCCGGCGGGTTCTCTGGGGCGACCCGAGCCAGAAGGCCGACGACGTGTCGGGTAGCGGCTCCTACACGCACCTGACGATGGTCGCCGAGACGGCGGCCGGGCTGCGAAACCTGTTCAAGCTGTCGTCGCTGGCCTCGTTCGAAGGGCAACTCGGCAAGTGGTCCCGAATGGACGCCGAGCTGATCGCGGAGCACGCCGAGGGGATCATCGCGACCACGGGGTGTCCGTCGGGGGAGGTGCAGACCCGGCTGCGGCTCGGGCAGTACCGGGAGGCGCTGGAGGCCGCGGCCAAGTGGCGCGAGATCTTCGGCCCCGAGAACTACTTCCTCGAGTTGATGGACCACGGCCTCGACATCGAACGCAGGGTCCGCGAGGGGTTGCTCGACATCAGCCGCTCGCTCGGGATTTCGCCGCTGGCCACCAACGACTGCCACTACGTCACCCGGGACGCCGCCCACAACCACGAGGCGCTTCTCTGCGTCCAGACCGGCAAGACGCTGTCGGACCCGAACCGATTCAAGTTCGACGGCGACGGCTATTACCTGAAGTCCGCGGCCGAGATGCGCCGGATCTGGGATGACGTCGTTCCCGGTGCGTGCGACGCGACGTTGTCGATCGCCGAGCGGGTGCAGTCCTACGACGACGTGTGGACGCCGCGGAACCGGATGCCGGAGTTCCCGGTGCCCGACGGGCACACCCAGGCGTCGTGGCTGCGCCACGAGGTTGCGGCGGGGCTGGCGCGGCGGTTCCCGTCCGGATTGCCCGATGGATACGGCGCGCGGGCCGACTACGAGATCGACGTCATCTGCGCGAAGGGCTTCCCGTCCTACTTCCTGATCGTGGCCGACCTGATCAACTACGCTCGCTCGGTCGACATCCGCGTCGGCCCCGGCCGCGGGTCCGCGGCGGGGTCGCTGGTCGCCTACGCGCTCGGCATCACCGACGTCGACCCGCTCCCGCACGGTCTGCTGTTCGAGCGGTTCCTGAACCCTGAGCGCACCTCGATGCCCGACATCGACATCGACTTCGACGACCGCCGCCGCGGCGAGATGGTCCGCTACGCAGCCGACAAGTGGGGCCACGACCGCGTGGCGCAGGTCATTACGTTCGGCACCATCAAAACCAAAGCAGCGCTGAAGGATTCGGCACGTATCCATTACGGCCAGCCCGGCTTTGCGATCGCCGACCGGATCACCAAGGCCCTTCCGCCGCCGATCATGGCCAAAGACATCCCGCTGTCAGGGATCACCGACCCCGAGCACGACCGCTTCAAGGAAGCCGCAGAGGTGCGCGGGCTGATCGACACGGACCCCGATGTGCGCACGATCTATGAAACCGCGCTCGGGCTGGAGGGCCTGATCCGAAACGCCGGTGTCCACGCCTGCGCGGTGATCATGAGCAGCGAGCCGCTCACCGAATCGATTCCGCTCTGGAAGAGGCCTCAGGACGGTGCGATAATCACCGGCTGGGACTACCCGTCGTGTGAGGCCATCGGCCTGCTGAAGATGGACTTCCTCGGCCTGCGCAACCTGACGATCATCGGTGATGCGATCGAAAACATCAAGGCCAACAGGGGGATTGAGCTCGACCTGGAGTCGCTGCCGCTTGACGACCGGGCCACCTACGAGCTGCTGAGCCGGGGCGACACGTTGGGCGTGTTCCAGCTCGACGGCGGCCCGATGCGCGACCTGCTGCGCCGCATGCAGCCGACCGGGTTCGAGGACGTCGTCGCGGTGATCGCGCTGTACCGGCCGGGCCCGATGGGTATGAACGCCCACAACGACTACGCCGACCGCAAGAACGGGCGCCAGCCGATCACGCCGATCCATCCGGAGCTGGCCGAGCCGCTGCGCGACATACTCGCCGAGACGTACGGCCTGATCGTCTACCAAGAGCAGATCATGCGCATCGCGCAGAAAGTGGCGGGGTACTCGCTCGCACGGGCCGATATCTTGCGCAAGGCCATGGGCAAGAAGAAGCGCGAGGTGCTCGCCAAAGAATACGAGGGTTTTGCGGAAGGCATGAGCGCCAACGGCTTTTCGCCGGGCGCGATCAAGGCGCTGTGGGATACCGTGCTGCCGTTCGCCGACTACGCGTTCAACAAATCGCATGCCGCCGGGTACGGCATGGTGTCGTACTGGACGGCCTACCTCAAGGCGAACTTTCCCGCGGAATACATGGCCGGGCTCTTGACATCGGTGGGCGACGACAAAGACAAAGCCGCGGTCTACCTCGCCGACTGCCGCAAGCTGGGCATCACCGTGCTGCCGCCGGACGTCAACGAGTCAGGGCTCAACTTCGCCTCGGTCGGCGCAGACATCCGCTACGGCCTTGGCGCGGTTCGCAACGTCGGCTCCAACGTGGTTGGCTCGATCATCCAAACCCGCAGCGAGAAAGGCAAATTCACCGACTTCTCCGACTACCTCAACAAGGTCGACGTCGGGGCGTGCAACAAGAAGGTCACCGAGTCTCTGATCAAGGCCGGCGCGTTCGACTCGCTGGGACATCCGCGCAAGGGCCTGTTCCTGGTGCACACCGACGCGGTCGACTCGGTGCTGGGAACCAAGAAGGCCGAGGCGATGGGCCAGTTCGACCTGTTCGGCGGCCAGGACGCCGGCGCCGAGCCGGTGTTCACCATCAGGGTCCCCGACGAGGAGTGGGACGACAAGCACAAGCTGGCCCTGGAGCGGGAAATGTTGGGGCTGTATGTGTCCGGGCATCCGCTCAACGGTGTGGCGCACCTGCTGGTCAACCAGGTCGACACCCCGATTCCGGCGATCCTGGACGGCGACGTGCCGAACGAGGCGCAGGTTCGGGTGGGCGGCATCCTCGCCGGAGTTAACCGCCGCGTCAACAAGAACGGAATGCCCTGGGCGTCATCGCAATTGGAAGACCTTACCGGCGGCATCGAGGTGATGTTCTTCCCGCACACCTACTCGACGTTCGGCGCCGACATCGCCGACGACGCCGTGGTGGTGATCAACGGCAAGGTGCGGGCACAGGACGACCGCGTCTGCCTGATCGCCAGCGACCTTGTGGTTCCTGACTTTTCATCGGCTCAGCTCAACCGGCCGCTGGCGGTCAGCATACCGACCAGACAGTGCACCGTCGACAAGGTCGCGGCGCTCAAGCAGGTGCTGGCGCGCCATCCCGGCACCTCGCAGGTGCACCTGCGGTTGATCAGCGGTGACCGGATCACCACTCTGGAACTCGATGTGTCGCTGCGGGTGACACCGTCATCGGCGCTGATGGGCGATCTGAAGGCACTACTCGGGCCGGGCTGCCTGGGCGGTTAGATCGCGAGGTTGGCTCCTGGGCGCTAGCGCAGCACATTGACGGCGCGGGCGATCACCAGGGCCAGCGTGGAGACCGCGACTATGGCCTGCAGAGTCATCATCGCCTTGGCCCTGGGCGACAACGGCATCGTGTCGGTCGGGGAGAACGCCATCACGTTCGTCACACTCGTGTACAGGTAGTCGATGAAAGTGGGCTGCCAATCCTTGGGTGCCAGATCCGGATTTGCCATCTGGGGGAACATGAAATCCGGATAGACGTGCTTTTTCGTCTGCTTCACGCCGGCGCGGGTGAACGGGCCGCCGCGGTCCAGCTCCCAGTACCAGATGCCGAAGACGATGATGTTGGTGCCGAAAATCGCCGCGCCGCTACCGAGGAGCACGGCCGCGTTGTTGCTGACCTGTCCCGTCAAGATGTTGTAGTCCAAAATGATGGCCGAGGCGGTGTTATCAACCGTGATCGCGGCCAGCAGCACCACGGTGGCGACCTTGCCGACCCTGGTCGCGCGGTTGAGCCGCACCGGGTTGATGATCAGCAGGACAACGAGCAGCGCGACTTCCATCGCGATCAGCGGCCAGCGCGGGACCAGGGTGTATGGCACAGGGATCGCCGCCTGCAGGACGATCGCCGCGACCAGCGCCAACAGCACGGGCCAGCGACTCTCCGGATCCCCCGGCCGAAGCCATGAAGGCAGCCGTGCCCCGGCTTGCCCGGTCAGGTGTCCTGCTGTGTGCGTCAGGTCCTCGTGCGGCGGCCCGGGTTCGTGAATGTTGTCCATCAGCACAGTGTGAGCGACGTAGGCTAACCGGCCATGAGCGACCCGCGACCGGCCACATTGTGTGAAGCCTTTCAGCGAACCGCGACCATCGATCCGGACGCCGTCGCGCTGCGGACACCGGGCGACACCCAGACCCTGACCTGGCGCGACTACGCCGCACAGGTGCGTCAGGTGGCGGCCGGGCTGTCCGCGCTCGGGGTGCGACGGGGCGACACCGTCTCGCTGATGATGGCGAACCGGATCGAGTTCTATCCACTCGATGTGGGCGCGCAGCACATCGGGGCCACCTCGTTCTCGGTGTACAACACCCTGGCCGCAGAGCAGCTGACCCATCTGTTCGAGAATGCCGGGACGAAGGTTCTGATCTGCGAGGGCCAGTACGTCGACCGGGTGCGCGCCAGCGGGGCGGAGGTCGAGCACATCGTCTGCATCGACGGCTCGCCGGAGGGCACGACACCACTGGCGGACATGCTGGCCGCGGGCGCCGACGACTTCGACTTCGAATCCGCCTGGCGCGCGGTCCAACCCGACGACATCGCCACGCTCATCTACACCTCGGGCACCACGGGCAACCCCAAGGGCGTGGAGATGACCCACGCCAACCTGCTGTTCGAGGCGTTAGCCGTGGAAGCGGTGCTCGGGGTCGAATTCGGCGACCGCATCACGTCATTTCTCCCGTCGGCGCACATCGCCGACCGGATGACCGGCCTGTACACCCAGGAGGTGTTCGGCACCCAGGTCACCGTCGTCTCTGATACCCGCGCCATCGCCGCGGCACTGCCCGACGTGCGCCCGACCATCTGGGGTGCGGTGCCGCGCGTGTGGGAAAAGCTCAAGGCCGGAATCGAATTCGTGGTGGCGAACGAACCAGACGAGGCAGCACGCAAGGCGTTGCAGTGGGGCACGAGCGTCGCCGCGAAACGCGCCGCCGCGCTGGTGAGCGGCAAGCCGGTTCCCGATGACGTCGCGCAAGAATGGGCTCAGGCCGATGAGCTGGTGCTGTCGAAGCTGAGGGAGAAACTCGGCTTCGATCAAGTCCGGTGGGCGGTGTCGGGTGCCGCGCCAATCCCCAAGGAGACACTTGCGTTCTTCGCCGGGCTGGGAATCCCCATCGCCGAACTGTGGGGCATGTCGGAGCTGAGCTGTATCGCCACGCTGAGCCATCCGCGGGATGCCAAGCTCGGCACCGTGGGCAAGCTGCTGCCCGGCCTGGAGGGAAAGATCGCCCACGACGGCGAGTTCCTGGTGCGGGGGCCGCTGGTCATGAAGGGCTACCGGAAAGAGCCCGAAAAGACCGCCGAGGCCATCGATGAGGAAGGCTGGCTGCACACCGGCGACATCCTCGAGATGGACGAGGACGGGTATCTACGGGTGGTCGACCGCAAGAAGGAGTTGATCATCAACGCCGGCGGCAAGAACATGTCGCCCGCCAACATCGAGAACACCATCAAGGCGTCGTGCCCGCTGATCGGTGCGATGGTGACGATCGGCGACGCGCGCCCCTACAACGCCGCGCTGATCGTGCTTGACGCCGAGGCGGCCGGTCCGCAGGCCGAGCGGCGGGGCCTTCCGGACGCGGCACCGGGGACGCTGGCCGCCGACCCGAACCTGATCGCCGAGATCGCAGCGGGTGTGGCCGAGGGCAATGCGAAGCTCTCTCGCGTCGAGCAGATCAAGCGGTTCCGCGTGCTGCCGACGTTCTGGGAGCCCGGCGGCGAAGAGGTGACGCTGACGCTGAAACTGCGCCGTCGCAAGATCGGCGAGAAGTACGCCGCCGAGATCGAGGAGCTCTACGCGCCCGCCGCAGGGGAGTCGGTTCACGAGCCGAGGGCGGCGACGCACGCCTAGGCCTGCACACGTTCGGCGCCTAATGTGGTGGGCATGCCACTCTCAGGTGAATATGCACCAAGTCCTGTCGATTGGGCCCGGGAACAGGCCGAGAAATACATGGAGTCGGGCGGCACCGACGGCACCGACCTGCAGGGCAAGCCCGTGATCTTGCTGACGACCGTCGGCGCGAAGACCGGCAAGCTGCGCAAGACACCGCTGATGCGGGTCGAGCACAACGGCCAGTACGCGGTCGTCGCGTCGCTGGGCGGGGCGCCGAAGCACCCGGTCTGGTACCACAACATCAAGGCCAACCCACGGGTCGAACTGCAGGACGGCACCGCGACGCATGAGTACGAGGCGCGGGAGGTCGTCGGCGACGAGAAGGCCACCTGGTGGGACCGCGCGGTGCAGGCGTGGCCTGACTATGCGAATTACCAAACGAAGACCGATCGCCAGATCCCGGTCTTCGTGCTCACCCGCGTTGACTGACCTGCGACGTTGCATGGCACCATTGACCGGTGTCTGCCGAACTGAGCCTGAGCCATCGCGGGGGGGCGCTGACCGCCGCCGACATCGACGCGGCGGCCGAGCGAATTGCCGGGGTCGTCGCGCCGACCCCGTTGCAGCTCAGTGAACGGCTTTCGGTGGCCACCGGTGCCACGGTCTACCTGAAGCGCGAGGACCTGCAGTCGGTCCGCTCGTACAAGCTGCGCGGGGCCTACAACCTGCTGATGCAGTTGTCGGCCGACGAACTGGCCGCCGGCGTGGTGTGCTCGTCGGCGGGCAATCATGCGCAGGGCTTCGCGCACGCATGCCGGTCGATGGGCATCCACGGGCGGGTGTATGTGCCGCACAAGACCCCCAAGCAGAAGCGCGACCGGATCCGCTTTCACGGCGGCGACTTCATCGAGCTGATCGCGGTCGGTTCCACCTACGACCTCGCCGCCGCCGCCGCGCTCGAGGACGTCGCGCGTACCGGCGCGACGCTCGTGCCGCCGTTCGACGACCTGCGGACGATCGCCGGCCAGGGCACCATCGCCGCGGAGATCCTCGAGCAGCTCGACGACGAGCCCGATCTGGTGGTGGTGCCGGTCGGCGGTGGCGGCTGCATCGCCGGGATCACGACGTATCTGGCCGAGCGGACAACCGCGACGTCGGTGCTCGGCGTCGAGCCTGCCGGCGCGGCCGCGATGATCGCCGCGCTGGCGGCCGGTGAGCCGGTCACGTTGGAGCACGTCGACCAGTTCGTCGACGGCGCGGCGGTGAACCGGGCGGGGACGCTGACATATGCCGCGCTGGCCGCGGCGGGCGACATGGTGTCGGTGACGACGGTCGATGAAGGCGCTGTCTGCACGGCGATGCTCGATCTGTACCAGAACGAGGGCATCATCGCCGAACCTGCCGGGGCCCTGTCGGTCACCGCGCTGCTGGAGACCGATCAGGTGGAGCCCGGGTCCACGGTGGTCTGCCTGATCTCCGGCGGCAACAACGACGTGTCCCGCTACGGGGAGATCCTGGAGCGCTCGCTGGTGCACCTGGGCCTCAAGCACTACTTCCTGGTCGACTTTCCGCAGGAGCCCGGTGCGTTGCGCCGATTCCTCGACCAGGTGCTGGGGCCCAATGACGACATCACGTTGTTCGAATACGTCAAGCGCAACAACCGCGAAACCGGGGCGGCGCTCGTCGGCATCGAGCTGGGTTCGGCCGAGGATCTCGAGGGCCTCCTGGCCCGGATGGAGGCCTCGGACATGGACGTCGAACGGCTGAGCCCGGATTCGCCGGCCTACCGCTATCTGATCAACCCGTAGAGCGCAGGATCGCGAACGAGTAGCCGGGCAGCACCGTCCGGTTCGCCTCGCCTCGTGGCTCGTCCCACGCCAGCACCGTGTCGCCGGTAAAGGGCACGGCCACCTCGTCCGCCCCGATGTTGCAGACGATGCTCAGCGAGCCGCGGTGCAGCGCGATCCAGCGCTTGTCCTCGTCGTAGTCGACGCGCAGATGCCCGAGCCACGGGTCGGCCAAATCAGGCTCGTTGTGCCGCAGCGTGATCAGCCCCTGATACACGCGGCGAAGGCGCGCGTGCTCGGGGGTGTGGACCTCGCTCCAGTCGAGCTTCGACCGCAGGAAGGTCTGCGGGTCTTGCGGATCTGGGATGTCATCTGCGTCCCAGCCGTGTTCGGCGAACTCGCGCTTGCGGCCCTCGGCCGTCGCACGCGCCAGCTCCGGCTCCGGATGCGAGGTGAAAAACTGGAACGGCTGCGAGGAGCCCCATTCCTCGCCCATGAAAAGCATCGCGGTGTATGGCGAACCGAGTGCCAGGGCGGCCTTGATCGCGAGCCGGCCGAAGTCGAGGTTCTGCGACGGGCGATCCCCCACAGCGCGGTTACCGACCTGGTCATGTGTGGTCGTGTAGGCCATCAGCCGGGTGGCCGGGATCAGCGACTTGTCCAGCGGCCTGCCGTGGCGGCGGCCACGGAACGACGAGTATGTGCCGGCGTGGAAGTAGCCGTTCTGCAACGTCTTTGCGAGCGTTTCCAGAGACCCGAAATCGCTGTAGTAGCCCTGCCGCTCACCCGACACCGCGGCGTGGATCGCATGGTGGATGTCGTCGTCCCACTGCGCGGTCATCCCGTAGCCACCGCGGTCGCGGGCCGTGATCAGCCGCGGATCATTGAGATCGCTCTCGGCGATCAGCGACAGCGGCCGACCGACTTGCCTTGACAGCGCGTCGGTTTCGGCGGACAGCTCTTCGAGAATGTGAATCGCCGTCGTGTCGACGAGTGCATGCACCGCGTCCAGCCGGAGCCCGTCGGCGTGGAAGTCACGCATCCACCGCAACGCGCACTCGATGATGTAGCGTCGCACCTGGTCGGCCCCGGCATCGGACAAGTTGATGCCCTCGCCCCACGGATTGCCGGCCGCCGACAAGTACGGGCCGAATCTGGGCAGGTAATTGCCTGACGGTCCAAGGTGATTGAACACCGCGTCGATCAGCACACCCAGGCCGCGGCGGTGACAGGCGTCGACGAAGCGAACCAGCCCGTCGGGGCCGCCGTACGGTTCGTGCACGGCATACCACAGCACGCCGTCGTAGCCCCAGCCGTGGGTGCCCCCGAACGCGTTGACCGGCATCAGCTCGACGAAGTCGACACCGAGTTCGACAAGGTAGTCGAGTTTGCCGATCGCGACGTCCAAGATTCCTTCCGGTGTGAACGTCCCGATGTGCAGCTCGTAGATGACGCCGCCTTCGATCGAACGGCCGCGCCAGTCGTCATCGGTCCATGCCGCCGGGTCGGGCTGCCACAGCTGGGACCGCTGGTGCACACCGTCGGGCTGGCGCGGCGAGCGCGGGTCGGGCAGAACCGTCGGGTCGTCGTCGAGCACGAAGCCGTAGCGGCTGTCGGGGCGAGCCGGCACGGTGGCCCGCCACCACCCGTCGTCTCCGCGTGCCATCTGATGGAGAGTCCCGTCGAGGTCCAGCCTCACCCGGTCGGGCTTGGGCGCCCATACCGCGAACTCAAGCATCGCGTCTCTCCAACAACGCCACGGGCAGCTCGGCGAACAAGTCCATCGCCTCGACGCCGTGAGTCCATCGCCGCCCGGTCAACTTGTCCGTCCACACGCCTTCGGGCAGCGCAAGAACCGTGTCCCCCCATCCTGTTTCGGCCAGTCGCACGGTCCAGCGGCTGACCGCGACCAGCACGTCGTCACCGCGGGTGAACGCGACAACATGCTCGCGTGCAGAACCGCCGGCCAGCACCGGCGTGTGAGACCCGAACAGGAAATCGTCGGGACGGTGACGCCGTAGCCGCAGCGCTGCCGCAGTCACCCGGATCTTCGGGTGCTCCAGGGATGCCAGGGCGGCCCGCCGGGCCGCATAGTCGACGGGTCGGCGGTTGTCCGGGTCGACGAGGCTGTCCTCCCACAGTTCGGTGCCCTGATAGACGTCCGGCACCCCCGGGCCGGTGAGCTGCAACAGCTTCTGACCCAGCGCGTCGTTGCGGCCGTGCCGGTCGAGCTGGGCGACCAGGCCGGTCAGCTCCCCGGCGACGTCGCCGTCGAGCACGGTGTCGATCCAATCGTGGACGGCCGACTCGAACTTCGTGTCGGGATCGTTCCACGACGTGTGCGTGCCGGCCTCCCTGATCGCCTTCTCCGCGTAGCCGTGCAGCCGGTCCCTCAGCTCCTGCGTCACGGCGCCGTCGGCGGGCCAGATTCCGAAGATGTTCTGCCACAGGAAAAGCCCGGTCACCGGGTCGGGGGAGGGCGCCCGCTGTTCCCACCCGCCGACCAGCCGAGCCCACAGCGCGGGCACCTGCGAGAGCACGCCGATGCGGGCGCGGACGTCCTCCCCGCGTTTGGTGTCGTGCGTGGACAGCGTGGTCATCGCACGCGGCCACATCCGGGCGCGCGCGGCCGCGCGGTGGTGGTACTCGGCCGCGCTGATCCCGAAGCGCTGCGGATCGCCGCCGACCTCGTTCAGCGACACCAGCCGGGCATCGCGGTAGAACAGGCAGTCCTCCATCGACTTCGCGGTCGCGGCGCCGCACAGCTGTTGCAACCGCACGGAACTTTCTGCTGTTCGCGCAAGCGCCGCGGCAACGATCTGCAACGGATCGGCCAGCTCCGGCGCGTCGGACACGGTGTCGGCCAGTGCACTCGGCAGCACCGCCGACAGCGTCGGGTAGTCGGAGCGGTACACCCCGATGTGGCTGATCAACGCGACCAGGGCCTCGGCCAGCTGCGCGTGCCCGGCGTTTGTCGCGGCCGAGATCGTCCTGCGCACCCGACGCAGTTCGCTGGCGAGCGTGTCGGTCACGACAGCGGCCTTGAGGTCCCGCGCCAGATCCGGCATGGTCGCGTAGTCGATGCCCGTGGACGAGAACAGCTCGGTCAGTTGCGCCTCGCCCCCAGGGTCGACGAACACCCCACCCGCCTCACGCAGCGCGTCGTATCCTGTCGTGCCGGCCACCGGCAGCGTCAGGTCCAGTGCCTCGTCGACGGCGAGTATCTTCTCGATCACGATCCACGCCCGCGGGCCGGTGAGCTCCCGCAGCCACGCCAAGTACCCGACGGGGTCGGACAAGCCGTCGGGGTGGTCGACCCGCACCCCGTCGACCAGCCCTTCGGTGAACCAGCGCCGCACCTCGGCGTGGCCGACATCGAACACCTCGCGATCTTCCTGACGCAGCCCTGCCAGGGACGTGATCGCAAAGAACCGCCGATACCCGCACAGACCGCGACGCCAGCCGATCAGGCGGTAGTGCTGGCGGTCGTGCACGTCGGGACCGCTTCCGTTGCCGGTTCCCGGCGCGATCGGAAAGGCCAGGTCGCCGAGCCGCAGCAGGTCGCACTCGACGGTGAGGTCGGCGACGTCGTCGTCGGATCCCAGCACGGGCAGCGCCAGCTTGCCGCCGACGCCATTATCAGACGACCAGTCGATGTCGAAGAACCGCGCGTACGCCGAGTCGCTGCCATGCTTCAGCACGTCCCACCACCACGGGTTCTGCGCGGGTTCGTCGACCCCGACGTGGTTGGGCACGATGTCTACGACCAGCCCCATGCCGCGCGCCCTGGCCGCTGCGGAGAGCCGCGCCAGCCCGTCGGCGCCCCCGAGTTCGCCGGACACCGTCGTCGGGTCGGTGACGTCGTAGCCGTGCGTCGATCCGGAGACCGCGGTGAGAATCGGCGACAGGTAGACGTGGGAGACGCCCAGGTCATCGAGATAGTCCAGCAGTTTCTCGGCGTCGGCAAACGTAAACGCGTCCCCCCGCAGCTGCAGCCGGTAGGTGGAAACCACCGGGTGTTGCGGCGTCACGCTGCTCTGCGCAGCACGATCACCGAACGGCCCACGAGCGAGATCTTCTCGCCGGCCATGACCACCAGCGACGTGGCGCCCACCGGGTCGGCGGTGTCCAGGCACGCCGACCACTGTTTGCCGTAAATGCCCTCTGGAACCACGAAATCCAGCTGCTCGTCGTGGCCGTTGAAGCACAGCAGGAACGAGTCGTCGACGACCGGGAAGCCGCGCGCATCGGGTTCGGGGATGGCCTCACCGTTGAGGAACACCGTGAGGCTCTTGCCGAACCCGCTGCCCCAGTCCTGCGGCGTCATCTCCTGGCCCGCCGGCGCGAGCCACGCGATGTCGCGCACCTGCGCGCCGGTGCGGATCGGTGTGCCCGCGAAGAAGCGCCGACGCCGCAGCACCGGGTGATCCCTGCGCAGCCGGGTGACCTTTCTGGTGAACTCGAGCAGGTCGGCGTTCTTCTCTGCCAGCGACCAGTCCATCCACGACAGCTTTGAGTCCTGGCAGTAGACGTTGTTGTTGCCGAGCTGGGTGCGTGCCATCTCGTCGCCGTGCGCGATCATCGCGGTGCCCTGGGACAGCATCAGCGTGGCCATGAAGTTGCGCATCTGCCGGTAGCGCAGCTTGAGGACCTCCGGGTCGTCGGTCGGACCCTCCACCCCGCAGTTCCAGGAGCGGTTGTGGCTCTCGCCGTCGCGGTTGCCCTCGCCGTTGGCCTCATTGTGTTTCTCGTTGTAGGAGACCAGATCGTTGATGGTGAAGCCGTCGTGGGCGGTGACGAAGTTGATGCTGGCGCTCGGCCGGCGGCCGGTGGCCTCGTACAGGTCGGACGAGCCGGTGAGCCGCGACGCGAACTCGCCGAGCGTTGCCGGCTCGCCTCGCCAGTAGTCGCGGACGGTGTCGCGAAACTTGCCGTTCCATTCGGTCCACAGGCCGGGGAAGTTGCCGACCTGGTAGCCGCCCTCGCCGACGTCCCACGGCTCGGCGATCAGCTTGACCTGGCTGACCACCGGGTCCTGCTGCACCAGGTCGAAGAACGCCGACAGCCGGTCGACGTCATGCAGTTCGCGGGCCAGCGTGGCGGCCAGGTCGAACCGGAACCCGTCGACATGCATCTCCAGCACCCAGTAACGCAGCGAGTCCATGATCAGCTGCAGCGTGTGCGGGTGGCGGGCGTTGAGGCTGTTGCCGGTGCCTGTGTAGTCCTTGTAGTAGCGCAAATCCCCGTCGACCAGCCGGTAGTAGGCGGCATTGTCGATGCCGCGGAAGTTGATGGTGGGCCCGAGCTGATTGCCCTCTGCGGTGTGGTTGTAAACCACGTCGAGGATCACCTCGATACCGGCCTCGTGGAAGGTGCGGACCATCGTCTTGAACTCGGCCACCGCGCCACCCGCGTGCCGGACAGACGCGTACTGGTTGTGCGGGGCGAAGTAACCGAACGTGTTGTAGCCCCAGTAGTTGCGCAACCCCAGCTCGAGAAGGCGGTGGTCGTGCATGAACTGGTGCACCGGCATCAGCTCGATCGCGGTGACGTTGAGCGACCTGAGGTGGTCGATGATCGCCGGGTGGGACAACCCCGCGTAGGTGCCTCGCAGCTCTTCCGGAATACCCGGATGCGTCTGCGTCATGCCCTTGACGTGGGCCTCGTAGAGGATCGTCTCGTGGTACGGGGTCCGCGGCGACCGGTCGGAGGCCCAGTCGAAGAACGGGTTCACCACCACACTGGTCATCGTGTGCCCGAGCGAGTCGATGCCCGGTGGCGGTCCGGACGCGGACTCGTCGTGTTTGGTGGTGTCGTAGGAGTACAGCGCGGGGCCGTAGTCGAAATCCCCCCAGTAAGCCTTGCCATACGGGTCGAGCAGCAGCTTGCTGGGATCGCAGCGATGTCCCGCAGCCGGATCCCACGCACCGTACACCCGGAAGCCGTAACGTTGCCCGGGCGTCACGGTCGGCAGGTAGGCATGCCAGACGAAGCCGTCGACCTCGTCGAGGCGAATCCGGTCCTCGGAACCGTCCCGGTCGATCAGGCACAGTTCGACTTTGTCCGCGACCTCCGAGAACAGCGAGAAGTTCGTGCCCGCGCCGTCATAGGTGGCGCCGAGCGGATACGGCGTTCCCGGCCAGACCGTCGCAAGGATCGGTCCGGTATCGACGGCTGGTTCGAGCGAAGACATCATTCGACCCTATCGGCGCCAGGGATCGGCTGCGCGGCGTGTCACCACCAGCCGGTGGCCCCGCCGATCTGGCGTCCCAGCTCGGCGGTCATGGTTCGGACATAGGTGGCCGATAGGTGATGAGAGTCGTGATACACCAACACGTTTCCCTCGACGGCGCGGCAGACGTCCTTGCGGCACAGCGCATCCGTCATATCCAGCGGCTTGAGCAGCGGAAACTCCGCCACGAAGTCGAGGGTCGGGTTGCGCTCGTCGAGCACGTCGGAGCGCTTCATCCCGCACGAGCTCGGATTCCCTCCGTCGGCAAGGCAGTCGGCGGGCTCGAACGGTCCGCCCTCCTTGACCATCCATGGCGTGTCCCTGATACCGAGTATGCCGATGTTGTTGTCGGACAAGATCTGCCAGATGCCGATGTAGCTCGCGGGCATCAGGTCACCGTGCTCGGCGCGCCGGGGGCGGGTGCTGTTGGTGAAGACGTAGTCGGGACGGTCGGCGACGAGTTTGGCCATCACCTTGTCCACCCACTCGCGGCACTGCGGGTAGGGAATGTTGCCGCCAACGATCAGCGGGACCGGCTCCGTGGACAGCGGACAACCCATCTTCAGGTACGTCACGACGCGGAAGTGGTGCAGCCTGCCGAGCAGATCCAGTGCGGTGATCCAGTGCTCGGCGTGCGAGCCGCCTGCCAGTGCGATCGTCCGGACGGCGGACCTGTCCCCGTAGGTGCAGTTGATCAGCGCCGGGTTGAGGAAGTCGCTGATGCAGCCGTCCATCGTGGTCTCGGGCAGATCCTTCTTGGCCTCGAGCACCGTCGGCCGCATCGGCAGCTTGGGCACCCTCACGTGGTTGATCAACGCGCGCGCGCCGGGATAGTCGGCGGCCGACAGCCCGGCCAGTTCCCTGCCGTTGGCGCGCTGCACCGTGACATGCTCGCGCCAGGTGAACGACGTGGCCGTCAACGTCACCCCGAGCAGCGCCACCACGGAGCCGAGCACGATCGTCGGGCGGCGGAACCGCACCCGCAGCGGCACCGGGTTGGGTCGCGCGTCAGCCGCGGCGGCCCGATAGCGCAGCGGGTTCTCGACGTACCTGGTGGTCACGTATGCCAGCGCGCCGGACACCAGCAGCACGCCCGCCCCGTCAACGAAACCTGCGCTCCGGTGTCCGCTGTAGGCAAGCCAGAAAATCAGCAGCGGCCAGTGCCACAGGTAAAGCGAATAGGCCATCGCGCCGAGTGTGACCAGCGGCGCCGCCGCCAGCACACGGTTCGGAACCGGCATCCGGTCGCGGGTGGCCGGATCGGCTTGCCGGTTTGCTGCGGCGAGGATCATCAAGACCGTCGCACCGACGGGGACCAACGCGCACGGGCCGGGGAACTCCTTGACGCCGTCGATGAGCGCGCCGCACGACAGGACCGCCGCCAGTGCGACGGTCGCAGCGGCGGTCCGCAGCCACATCGGCCACCGGACGTAGGGCACCAGCGCGCCGACGAGCGCGCCCAACATCAGCTCCCACGCCCGGGCGAAGCTGTTGTAGTAGGCGGTGGACTGGTTGGCCGCGTGCGCAGAGACCGCGAACACGAACGACCCGACCGTCAGCGACGTCAGCAGGATCACGAGCGAAACCCGAAGGTATTTGCCGAGAACGCGGCGGAACACCAGAGTGAACGAGAAGACCAGCGCCAGGAACGCGACGTAGAACTGACCCTGCACCGACATCGACCAGATGTGCTGCAGCGGGCTGACCGCCTCACCGGCGCGCAGATAGTTCGACGCGGTGCTCGCCAACTCCCAGTTCTGGTAGTAGCCGAGGCTCGCCAGGCTTTGGTCAGCAAACGTCTCCCAGCGCGTCTGCGGCTGGACCAGGATGGTCAGCAGGGCCGACCCGGCAAGCACGACGACGAGCGCCGGAAGCAACCGGCGGACCAAACGCCTGAGCTCGGGAATCGGCGAAAGCGACGAGTTCGGCGTCAGCGCAGTGCGCAACACCGAGCCGCCGAAGAAGAAGCCGGACAGCACCAGAAAGACGTCTACACCACCCGAGACGCGGCCAAACCAGACGTGGAACATCGCGACGAGCGCGATCGCCACACCCCGCAGGCCGTCCAGGTCGTGCCGGTAGAACCCCGCCCTCCGAGTGCCCGTCCCGGGGGTGAGCACAGCCGCCGGGACGGTTGCCGACACCGGCCGGGAGGGAGACAGGGTGATCATGGTCGACGATCAATCTACCCAAGCAGGGGCCCACGCTCATGCCACAGTCCCAGGGCGCGCGGCGGCGAGCAAAGCCAAACGGGTGGACGCCGTGGCCTCGGTTAGGCTCGTTCTCCGTGCCCGCGTTGACACCCGAGGAGATCAGCGCGATCGACGCCGCGCACATCTGGCATCCGTACAGCCCGATCGGCGCCGGAGTGTGGAAGCCGCTGGTCGCCGTCGGCGCCCGAGGTGCCCGGATCACAGTCATCCGCCACGGGCGTCGCGTCGAGGTCCTCGACGGGATGAGCTCGTGGTGGACCGCGATCCACGGGCACGGCCACCCGGTGCTCGACGCGGCGATCACCGCACAGCTGTCGAGAATGAACCACGTGATGTTCGGCGGGCTCACCCACGAGCCCGCGGCGAGGCTGGCGCAACTGCTGGTCGAGGTCACCCCCGACGGCCTCGACACCGTGTTCTTCTCCGACTCCGGCTCGGTGTCAGTCGAGGTCGCCATCAAGACGGCTCTGCAGTACTGGCGGAGCCTGGGACGGCCGGCCAAACACCGGCTGATGACCTGGCGCGGCGGATACCACGGCGACACCTTCACCCCGATGAGCGTCTGCGACCCGGACGGCGGCATGCACTCGCTGTGGACCGACGTGCTCACCCCGCAGGTGTTCGCGCCGCAGGTGCCCGCCGACTACGACCCCTGCTACAGCGCCGCGTTCGAGGAGCAGCTGGCCGGGCACGCCCACGAGCTGGCCGCGGTGATCGTCGAGCCTGTCGTGCAGGGCGCCGGCGGGATGCGCTTTCACGATCCGCGTTACCTCCTCGACCTGCGCGCGGCGTGCCGCCGTCACGACGTGCTGCTGATCTTCGACGAGATCGCGACCGGCTTCGGCCGGACCGGTGAGCTGTTCGCCGCCGACCACGCCGGCGTCGCGCCCGACGTCATGTGCGTCGGAAAGGCCCTGACCGGTGGCTACCTCACACTGGCCGCGACCCTGTGCACCCGCGAGATCGCCGACACGATCAGCTCCCACGAGCCCGGTGCGCTGATGCACGGGCCGACGTTCATGGCCAACGCGCTGGCGTGCGCGGTGTCGGTGGCCTCCGTCGAGCTACTGCTCGGCCAGGACTGGCGGACCCGGGTGTGCGAGATCGAAGCCGGTTTGCGGTCCGGCCTGAAACCGGCGGCGGGGCTGCCCGGCGTCGCCGACGTGCGGATCCGCGGGGCAGTCGGGGTGGTCGAGATGCGCCAGCCGGTACATCTGGCGCAGGCGACCGCGGCGGCACTGGATCGCGGAGTCTGGCTGCGGCCGTTCCGCAACCTGATCTACGCGATGCCGCCGTACATCTGCACGCCCGACGAGATCGAGCGGGTCACCTCCGCGATGGTCGCGGCCGCCGCCGCGGTGGGCGAAGCCTTAGGGTAGAGCGAGATGACAAGGGCCGGGACCGACATGTCACCGCTGGCGTGGCTCGACGACGTCGAGCGGCAGCGGCGCCGGACCGGGCTGCGCCGGTCGCTGCGGACGCGATCGCCCGTCGGTGCCGAGGTGGACCTCGCCTCCAACGATTACCTGGGGCTGTCGCAGCATCCCGCCGTGATCGACGGTGGCGTGCAGGCGTTGCGGACGTGGGGCGCGGGGTCGACGGGCTCCCGGCTGGTGACCGGCAACACCGAGTTGCATGAGGAGTTCGAGTCCGCGCTGGCCGCTTTCGTCGGCGCGGAGGCGGGTCTGGTCTTCTCGTCGGGGTACACCGCGAACCTGGCCGCGGTGGTGGGGCTGACCGGCCCGCGCGCGCTGCTGGTCTCCGACGCGCGCAGCCACGCGTCCCTCGTCGACGCCTGCCGGCTGTCGCGGGCCCGGGTCGTGGTCAGCCCGCACCGCGACGTCGGCGCGGTCCGGGCCGCACTCGCCGACCGGACCGAGGAACGCGCGGTCGTCGTCACCGACTCGGTGTTCAGCGCCGATGGCGTGTTGGCCCAGCTGCCGCGGCTCTACGACGCGTGCCGCGAGCACGGCGCGCTGCTGGTCGTCGACGAGGCGCACGGGCTCGGCGTTCGAGGCGGCGGCCGAGGCCTCCTGCAGGAGGTCGGGCTGGCCGGCGCGCCGGACATCGTGATGACGACGACGCTGTCGAAGGCGCTGGGCAGTCAGGGCGGCGCGGTCCTCGGGCCCGTCGCGGTGCGCGACCACCTGATTGACGCCGGCCGGCCGTTCATCTTCGACACGGGCCTTGCGCCCGCGGCGCTCGGCGCCGCGCTGGCCGCGCTGCGCATTCTGATCGACCGGCCGGACCTGCCGCAGGCCGTGCTGCGCAACGCCGCCGACCTGGCCCGCACGTGCGGTGTGGCCGACACCCCCGAGTCGGCCGTGGTTTCGGTGATCCTCGGCGAGCCGGAGGTGACCGTCGCCGCCGCCGCCGCGTGCCTCGACCGCGGCGTGCGGGTGGGGTGCTTCCGGCCACCGTCGGTGCCGCCGGGCACGTCGCGGTTGCGGCTGACCGCGCGGGCGTCGCTGACGGACGACGAACTCCAGACCGCGCGCCGGGTGCTGACGGAAGTGCTCGCCGCGAACCGAACGTGAGCGTGCTGGTGATCACCGGCACCGGCACCGGGGTCGGCAAGACCGTCGCCACCGCCGCACTGGCCAGCAGGGCGCGGCAGGCAGGCATCGACGTCGCGGTGTGCAAGCCGGTGCAGACGGGCACCGCTGCAGGCGACGACGACCTGGCCGAGGTCCGCCGGTTGTCCGGCGCGGACAAC
>Ga0209040_10000145_pt1 | contig 46409 bp, 37 predicted proteins | sample BogFormECP12_OM3_FD_188240 | JGI IMG/M metagenome (GOLD analysis project Ga0209040, IMG submission 188240) | Bog forest soil microbial communities from Calvert Island, British Columbia, Canada - ECP12_OM3 (SPAdes) (version 2) | ecosystem: Environmental > Aquatic > Freshwater > Wetlands > Bog ... | reverse complement strand
TTGGGCGCAACCTGGCGCACTTTCCTGAGCCAGCCGCGCGCCTATAGAAAATGCTCAGTCGGGTTGACGGAAGCTTCTATCGGGCCGATTGGCGGGCCGGTCATGCCGACAGCGCCCCCATTCTCCGCCACGCCCAAGGCGCGGCGACCGGCGTTCCTATCGCTGCGCCGCATTCGGCTCGCCGCGGGTCTCGTTCTGTTCGCCTATGCGACGACGCATTTCTTGAATCACGCGCTCGGAAACATTTCCGTCGACGCGATGGAGAAAGGCCTTGTGGTCCAGAAGTTCGTCTGGCAGTCGGCCCCCGGGCGCGCTTTTGCTCTATGTCGCGCTTTTCACCCACATGGGGCTGGGGTTCTGGGCTCTCTGCGAGCGGCGGCAGTTCCGCTGGACGCGGCTTGAGGCGACGCAGCTCGCGCTCGGACTCACGATCTCCTTCCCGCGTGCCGATCGCGTGTTCGGCACGCGGGTCGCGGCCCTATCGACCTGCAGAGTCGAAATGCAACAACCAGAGACTCTACACCTCTGGCCGCACGTAGGTTCGATGCTCCTTATCGGGCTTCGCACTCTCGACAGGGATGCGATTCGCATTGGCCCAGGCATCCTGCCGGATGCCGGTGAGGGTCCACGAGACCTTCATTCCAGCGCGGCCTCCGGCGATCCGGAAGCGACCGCCGGTCAGCTCCTCCGCAATGTGGAGATTAGGGGCAGGGCCGCCGATCGCGGTGAGCTGGTATCGGAAGTCCCGGTTTAGCGCCTCGAACCACTCGGGAAACTCGACGACGGCCTCGCCGCGCTCGTCTAGTGTGGTCACCCCGTCGTAGACGTTCTTCATATCGGGCGACTCAACGAAAGAGTGCGATAGGTACTTGTTTGCAGGGTCCAGCGGATGATCGACTTTGAACCCGCCACCACCTTTGGTCAGGGTGCCACTGATGTTGACGTTGCCATTATTGCCAATCGAGACTATCGGGTTGTGGGCAGGGGTTCCCAGAAGCCTCGCGGGACGGCGCCGAGACAAGAGCGCGCAACGTTCGATTTCCTACTGTCGCCACACAGGGTCCCTAAGGAGCTCATTCAGCGGGTTCATGTTCGCGGCCCGCGTTCATCCTGATCCGGCGAAAAATGACGGTTCCGATCCCGACGAGACCGATGAAGCGGGCGTCTTCGCCCCGGCCGGCGGTAAGCGTCCGCCAGACTCGCCTCGCCTGCGGGCTCGTTCTCTTCACCTACGTGACCCTGCATTTTCTCAACCACGCGCTCGGCAATATCTCCGTCTCAGCGATGGAGAGAGGTCTCGTGGTCCAGAAGCTCATTTGGCAATCGGTCCCTGGCGCGCTCGTTCTCTACGCTGCGCTCTTGACCCACATGACCCTCGGGTTCTGGGCTCTCTACGAGCGGCGGCAGTTCCGCTGGACGCGGCTCGAGGCGGCGCAGCTTGTCCTCGGGCTCACGATCCCGTTCCTCCTGGCCGACCATTTCTTCGGCACGCGCGTCGCGCTAAGCCTGTTCGGCCTGGAGAAGGGCTATGCTCAGGAACTGTTCAAGTTTTGGGTCGCCTCCCCGGGCGCCGGAGCGTTGCAGGCCGTGCTCCTGCTCATCGTCTGGATTCACGGCTGCATCGGAGTCCATTTCTGGTTGGCGCTCAAACCGTCCTATCCGCGCTTTAAGAACCTGCTCCTCGCTTTGGCCGTGCTTCTCCCGGCGCTGGGGCTGCTCGGCTATTATCAGGGCGGGCGAAGAATTCTGATCGAAGCGACCGAACCGTCCTGGCGGGCGGAGCATCTGACGCCCTCCCATGTCGGAACTCCGGACGAGAACGACCGGCTGCTGAATGACCGCGCCAAGGCGCTGGCCGTGCTGGCTGCGATCATTGCTGCGGCGCTCGCGGCGCGCGGCATTCGGCGCTGGGCCGAGCAGCACATTGGCTCGATCACACTTACATACCCAGAACGCGCGATTCGCGTCCCGCGCGGCTTGAGCGTGCTCGAGGCGAGCCTGCTCAATGACGTGCCGCACGCGCATGTCTGCGGCGGGCGCGGCCGATGCTCGACCTGCCGAGTCCTTGTCATGTCGGACCCTGAGTGCCTGCCGGCAGCAAGCGCGTCCGAACAGGCGGTGCTCGACCGAATCGGCGCAGGATCCGGGGTCCGGCTCGCCTGCCAATTGCGCCCGACGGGCGACATCGCCTTCGTTCTCCTCTTGCCGCCGCACGCGACCATGGCCGACGTTCGGAGGCGAGCGCCGGCCAGCAGCGGCGAGGAGCGGTATGCGGCCATCATGTTCGTCGACATGCGCGGCTCAAGCCGGCTCGCGGAGACCCGTCTGCCATACGACACGGTCTTTATCGTCAATCAATTCCTCAACGCGGTGAGCAGCGGGGTGATCGCCTCTGGCGGCGAGCCGAACCAGATCCTCGGCGACGGCCTTCTCGCGTTGTTCGGCCTCAAGGTCCAGCCGGACGCCGCCTGCCGGCAGGCGGTGTCGGCCTGCGCGGCGATTGCGGCTAATGTCGAAAAGCTGAACGAGGCTCTCGCGCATGATGTGAACGAGCCCATTCAATTCGGGATCGGCCTTCACGCGGGGCTCATCGTCGCGGGCGAAATCGGCTATGAACGCCACGCGCAATTCACGGTGATCGGCGACGCGGTCAATGTGGCGGCCCGGCTGCAGGATCTCACCAAGCCGTTCGGCTGCGAAGTGCTGATGTCGGAGGAGATTTACCTGCGCGCCGGCTTCGCGCCCGACGACCTGCCGGCGCACGAGGTGGATGCGCGGGGACGCGAAGCGACGGTAAAGGCGCACAGCGCCGCGCGCGCCGCCGATCTGGCTGCGCTGATAGCGGCGGCGCCGACGCCCGCTGTTTCCTGGCCGGCGGCCGGCAGCATGCGAAGGCTCGGCCCGCGTCGCACTGGTCTGGCTCGGTGAAGACCAGGCGTTTGGGTGTCTTCGCGTGTTTTTCGCACGCTGCGCCGATTGATTTATTGAACCGGACATCGCGTCAAAGATCGCGTCAAAGAATGCCTGATGTTCGTACGCTTACTGCCCCTTTTTGAGGGGCCGGAATCAGAAATACGTATTGAGATACACTTCCGGATTATGAGATCATTCCAAAGTCGGAGATTGCGGCCGAGGCGGCGTGGGAATATTGGGGTGGTGAGCGACTCTTTACTGGTGGCGAAAGGAGTCGGGTCGGGACAGGCTGGCCGCCTGATTGTGCTGAGAGCAAGATCGGCAAGACCGCGTCCGTGGGCTCGTTCCGGCCGAGCGCCTTCAGGACACTGCGGGGAACGCGGCCGAATGCGTGGTCGATTGTCGGAGCCAATCGTTTTGCGGCGCGCCCAATAAGGGACCGGCCTGGACGAGCGGCGACTGATTGCCTTCGCGCTTCTAGGGGAGTGGGTAGCGCGAGAACCTGTGTTGACGCGGCGCGCCCGTGTAGAAGCTTTCGGACGCAGGGGGCAGGCGGGGCGGCAAGGGGTGTCGCATGTTTCTCAAGTACGCTGTTCTTCCGGTGTTAGCGGTTGCGATCGGCTCTTATGGTTATTGGTCGCTTGAGCTTGAACACACCTCCCCGGTTGTCGCGAAGGGGGAATCGGCCGTCGCACTTGTCGCACCAATCGTCCCCGCGGGCTCGGCGTCGGTCGACGAGGAACTGGACTATACCGTTGCCCGGCGGCTAGGGTCGGTCGCGGGATGGCAAGCGTTTCTCGCCGCTCACGAGAACAGCGTCTATTCTCCATTCGCGAAGGCGGAGATCGCGAGGCTCCTTCTCGCCGAGAGGGTCTCGAATGGCGCTTCCCCGAATGCGAAGGTTGCGAGCGCGGCGGCGGAGCCGGCCCCGCTTTCTCCGGGGACGGAAGTCGCAGTTACCCCGCCGCCCGCGGCGGAGGTCGCGAATGGAGCGATCCGCGACGCGCAAGCCGTGGCCGAAGCAGCGCGTCCGGTCCCACCTTTCGCAGCGACGGGTGTCGTGGCGCTTGCTCCGGAAGAGGTGTGCAAACGCGACATAGACCGCCTCGCTCGGCTGCTCAGCAGCCCTACGAGAGACGAGGCTGCGCGTTTCGCGAACGAGTTGGGCTGCGAGGAGTTGCGGCCGCAACTTCAGCGTCTGCTGGAAAACTTGCGCGACACGGTTCCAGCGCCCGCCGCTGCGCAGGTTACAAATGGCGCATCCCCTGACGCGGACGCTGCGCGCGAAGCCGTTGGTCCCGCCCCGTCTTCTCCATGGCCGGACGCCGCCAACGCCGCTTCGGCCGTCGCTGCGGACGCCGCCGCCCCGTCCTCGGCGCAGACGAGCGCCCCGCAGGAGAATCCCGTTCGCGGCGTCACCGACAAAGCTGCGCGCGAAGCCGTTGGTCCGGCCCCGCCTTCTCCACGGCCGGACGCCGCCAACGCCTCTTCGGTCGTCGCTGCGGACGCCGCTGCCCAGTCCCCAGCGCAGACGAGCGCCCCGCAGGAGAATCCCGTTCGCGGCGTCACCGACAAGGAGATTGTGTTTGGCATGGCGGCGCCGTTCAGTGGCGCTTCGAAGGAGCTCGGCCGCCAAATGAAGATCGGCGTCGAGACCGCCTTCAGCCAGATTAATGACGCGGGAGGCGTGAACGGACGACTTCTGCGGCTCGTGTCTGCGGACGACGGCTACGAGCCGACGCGCACAGCCGAAGCCATGCAGGTTCTCTACGACAAGGATCAGGTCTTCGGTTTCATCGGCAATGTCGGGACGCCGACGGCGGCGGTTGCGCTGCCCTTCGCTCTCGACCATCGAGCGCTGTTTTTCGGGGCGTTCTCCGGCGCCAGTCTTCTTCGCCGCGATCCGCCCGATCGCTACGTCTTCAACTACCGGGCGAGCTATGCCGAAGAGACCAACGAGGTGGTGCATTACCTCGTGAAAGTGAGGCGCATCAAGCCGAAGGAGATCGTGGTTTTCGCGCAGAACGACTCGTATGGCGATTCGGGCTATGCCGGCGTTCAGAAGGCTGTGCGTTCGCTGCCCGGCGACAATCCGGATGTCATTCGTCTCAATTACAAGCGCAATACTGTCGACGTTCAGCAAGCGGTGGACGCGTTGCGCGCGTTCAAGGGGCAAATTAAAGCGGTGGTCATGGTCGCAGCGTACCGAGCGGCGGCAAAGTTCATCGAAAAAACGCGCGACCTCTACCCCTCGATGATCTACACCAACGTCTCATTCGTCGGCAGCACGGCGCTGGCCGACGAGCTCATGCTGTTGGGCCCGCGATACGCCACTGGCGTTATAGTCACTCAGGTGGTGCCTGCCATCTACAGCCACGCCTCGATCGTTCTGAAATATAAGGGAGCTCTCGCTAAGTATTTTCCCGGTGAAGCACCCGATTACGTTTCTTTTGAGGGTTACATCGACGCCACCATTCTCGCCGAGGCCCTCAAGCGGGTCGGCCGCGACATCAATAGCGAAAAACTTGTCGACGAACTCGAGCGAATGCATGATTTCGACCTGGGTTTGGGCACGCCGGTGACATTCAATATGAACGAGCATCAGGGTTCGCATAAGGTGTGGGGCACTCAATTGGACGAGGCTGGCCACTATCAGCCCATCGATCTGCAGTAGAACTCGCCAGAGGCCACTGCTTTGTCTCCTGGCCTCCTTCTCCCAGCCGACCGCGAACGGGCCCTGTCTCAGGCCTGCGGCGGTTCGGACGCGCCCGGCCCGAGCGACCGCTGCACCATCACTGTGTCGGTCCAGCGGCCGAACTTATAGCCGATTGAGGGCAGATAGCCGACCTGGCGAAAACCGAAGGCCTCGTGCAGCCCAAGCGAAGCGCGGTTCGCCCCGTCGATGTAACCGATCATTTGCCGGAATCCGGCGGCGGCGCAGGCGTCGATAAGCGCGCTCATAAGCCGGCGGCCAAGACCGCGGCGCAGGTGGTCGTTGTGCACGTATATGGAGTGCTTCACCGTGTAGCGATAGGCGGGCCGCTTGCGAAACGGCGCGGCGTAGGCGTAGCCGACGACGACCCCATCGACCTCGGCGACGATATGCGGCATCCTGCGGCGCTGCATCGATTTGCGCCGGCGCTTGAGATCCTCCGCGTCCGGCGTCTCGAACACGGCCGTGTCGATCCCCGGATCGACGCCGCGGCGAATATGGTGGAGGTAGATCGCGAGCATCGACGGAACGTCGGCGTCGCGCGAATCGCGAATGCGAATATGGATCCGCTGCGCCGCATCGGCGCGCCTCTCGGCCTTGGCTTCGAGATCCGGTTCGCCGTCCATCGTCGTCGTCGCAGATTCACTCTCGAACGACATAGGTATAGAACCGAACGGCGCCCGACGAGTCGGTTTCGCGATAAAGGCCCTGAATTTCAGATTCGAAGCCCAGGAACGCGTTCGAGGCCTTCTCGAACATCCTGAGGTAGTCGATCATCGGCCGCGCCCTCGCGTCCAGGCGCTCGCCGGGCACGATGGTTGCGATTCCGGGCGGATAGACGACCCAGAGGGTCGTTGCGACCCGCCCCTCGAGCGCGTCGATCGGCAGGTAGTCGACGTCGTTGCGCGTGAGATGGAGCTGCGCCTCGCGCGGCGTCATCGCCATCGTGGGGATGTGCTCAGCGGCGAACTGCGCCCTCTGCAGTCGACTGATGTCATGCGCACAGTAAAAGGCGTGCATCTCGCGGCAGAGGTCGCGCAGCCTCACGCCGCGATAGCGGGCGGACCTGCGGGAGACGAAGTCCGGCATCACGTCGTCGAGGAGCGCATTGTCGTCGTGTAGCCGCTTGAAGGCGACGAGGGTCGAGACGAGCGTGCCCGCCTTGCTCGCCTCGACGCCGGGGGTCAAGAGGAAGAGCATCGAATTGAGGTCGTTCTTCTCCATCACCACGCGGTTCTCGCGCAGGTGCTGGGCGACGACCGGTGCCGGAATCCCATGCTCCTCGTAGGCGCCGGTCTTGCGGTCGAAGCCTGGCGTGAGCAGGGTGAGCTTCGCGGGATCGGTGATCGCGTAGCCCTCTTCGAGGTCGCGGAACCCGTGCCAGCTCTCGCCCGGGGCGAGCGCCCAATAGCGCGGGTCGCGGGCCAAGAGGTCCGTCGAGACGCTTTCCCACGCGACGTCGTGCTGGCCCCCTTCGAGCGCTGCGTCGCGGATCGTCACCTGGTCGGGGACGAAGGGATCGAAGAACCAGCGCCGCGCCGGATCGCGCTCCTTCTCCTCGAACTCGCGCCTCACCGCGCGGATCTTCTTTCTCAGTTCGATGCCGAGTCGGATCGTGTCGTCCCACAGGACCTCGCCCGAGCGGCCCTTCATCATCTGCGCGCCGACGTCGAGCGAGGCGAACAGCGGATAGAACGGCGAGGTCGAGGCGTATTGCATGAAGCTTTCGTTGAAGCGCCGGTGCTCGACGCGGCGCCGCTGGCCCTTGATGTGGCCGTCGCGGCGATGGATCTGCGAGGCCTGGGAGAAGCTCGCGAGCTGCTTGTGGGTCGACTGCGTCGCGATGACGCCAGGCGAATTCGCGTCGAGCCCCTTCAACCCCATGGCGTAACGGCTCTCGTAGATCGGGTGGAACTTCATGAATCCCGCCCACGCCTCGTCGAACATGATGTAGTCGCAGAGGCGCCCGATCTTCTTAAGCGTGCGCTGGGCGTCGTAGATCGTGCCGTCGTAGGTGCACTGCTCGATGACCGCGACGCGGAACGGCCGCTCGCGCGTCGCAGCCGCGGGATCCTTGATGAGCGGATTGGCGCGGATTTTGGCGCGGATCGCCCTTTCGTCGAGCTCGTCCGGGCGAATCGGGCCGATGAGCCCGTAGGGGTTGCGGTCAGTCGAGAGATAGACAGGGACGCCGCCCGCCATGAGCAGCGCCCCCTGATGGGCGGCCTTGTGGTTGTTGCGATCAAAGAGCACGAGGTCGCCCTCGGCGACGAGGCTGGTCAGCACGATCTTGTTGGACGACGAGGTGCCGTTGAGCACGAAATAGGTCTTCTCCGCGCCGAAAATCGCCGCCGCCTCCTTCTGCGCCTGAAGCGCCGGGCCCTCATGAGTGAGGAGGTCGCCAAGTTCGAGGATCGAGTTGTCGAGATCGTCGCGGAACACCGCTTCGCCCAGATGCTCCATGAAGATCCGGCCGATCGGGCTGCGGCTGTAGAAGATGCCGCCGTTGTGGCCGGGGCAGGTCCAAAGCTGGTTGCCCTGCTCGGCGTAGTCGACGAGCGCGCCGAAGAACGGCGTCTTGAGCGTCTCGGCGTATTGCTTGAGCCGTGAGACGAGGTTCTTGGCGATGAACTCCGGCGTCTCCTCGGCGAGGAACACATAACCGTCGATATAGTCGAGCACCTCGACCGGGATGTCCTCGAAGCGCTTGCGGCGGACGAGGATGACGATCGGCATCTCGAGGCCGCGGCGGCGCATCAGGTTGATCAGCGAAGCCGCCTTGCCTTCGATGCCCTTCTTGCCCCAGTCGACGACGAGGAGGCCAATGGCGGCGTCCGTCTGGACGGCGATTTCCGCGTCCTCGACCCGCCGCGCCTTGATCACCTGGAAGCCCATCCGCTCGATGGCGGCGACGATCTGGTTGACCCTGAGGCCCTCGAGGTCGTCGGCGTCGAACATCGGCGCCGAGAAAAGAAACGTGAAACGCTGGAAGAAATTCATCGCGTCCGGCTCCGGGCGGCTGCGCCGACTCAGCTAAGATATGAGGTCGATGACAGAAACATGACATCGGGATGGGGAATGTCCCCCGGAGACGATCAGTGGAGATTCCGGGAAAAGCGCGTCATTTTGCCGTGGGAGGGCTGCGAGATCGGTCATCTTCATTTTGTCGTAAGCCGCAATTAGATCGTTGCGGATCATGATCGACCTCGCCGGCAAGCGCACTCTTATCGTTGGCATCGCGAACGACCAGTCGATCGCCTGGGGCGTCGCGCAGGCGTTCCGTCGCGCGGGCTCGGAGCTCGCCGTCACCTATCTCAACGAGAAGGCGGAGAGATACGTTCGCCCGTTGGCTGAGAGTCTGAAGGCGCCAATCATCCTGCCGCTCGACGTCGAGAGGTCGGACCAGGAGGAGCCGCTTTTCGACGCGATCAAGAACGCGTGGGGCGGCTTGGAGATCCTCGTTCATTCCATCGCCTTCGCGCCTGGCGACGATCTCCATGGCCGGGTCGTCGATTCCAGCGCGAAGGGCTTTGCGCGCGCGATGGATATCTCGGTGCATTCCTTCATCCGCCTTGCCCAGCGTGCAGAGCCACTGATGACGAACGGCGGCGCTTGCCTCGCGATGAGTTTTTACGGCGCCCAAAAGGTGGTGGACACCTACAATCTGATGGGGCCAGTAAAGGCGGCGCTCGAGGCCGCGACGCGCGAGCTCGCCTCCGAGCTCGGGCCCAAGAACATCACGGTGAACGCCTTGTCGCCGGGGCCGATTGCGACCCGCGCCGCGGGCGGCATCGCCAAGTTCGACGCCCTCCTGGACGAGGCCATCGCTCGGTCGCCGATGCGCAGGCTCGCCACGATCGACGACGTTGGGGCGATGGCGGCGTTTCTCGCCAGCGATCTTGCGCGCAACATTACCGGCGGCGTCATCTACGTGGACGCGGGCCGGCATGTCATTGGTTGAAGACAGCCCTTCCGGAGGCATTTCATGAACGCCAGGGCCGCGGTTCGCAACAAAACCCGGGACGAACTCAAGGTCGGCGACTGCGCCGGTCTGGAGCGCACCTGTTCGGTGCAGGACCTCCTGCTGTTCGCGCATGTTTCGGGAAACGTGAACCCGCTCATGCTGCCCCCCGCAGACGGCGCCCCGAGCGGGAAGCCGCCGATCGCGCCTTCGATGTGGGTCGGCTCGCTCGTCTCCGCGGTGCTGGGCAATGTGCTGCCGGGTCCCGGAACGCTCTATCGCGAGCAAGACCTGCGCTTCATTCGCCGGGTCCATGTCGGCGACAAGCTCAAGGTCATGGTGACGTGCAGCGAGAAGCGCGAGGCGCCCGTCGCTGTTTTCGACACCCGGATCGAGGATACGGCGGGCGCCGTCGTGTGCGAGGGGAAGGCGATCGTCGAGGCTCCGGCCGTGTCCTACGAAATCGAAGCGCGCGAGTTGCCGGCGCTCATCGTCGACGCGGTCGATCATTTCGCACGGCTGATCGAGCTCGCGGCCAAGTTGCCGCCGCTGAAGATAGCGGTCGTCTGTCCCGAGGACCAGAACTCGCTCGGCGGCGCGGTTCTGTCGGCGAAAGGTCGCCTCATTGAGCCGATCCTTGTTGGCGATCGCGACCGCATCCGCGCCGCCGCGGAGCAACTCGGAGATGACATTTCGACGTTTGCGCTCGAGCCTGCCTCCGATCCGCATGCGGCCGCCGCGCGCGCCGTGGCGATGGTCCACGAGGGAAGGCGGGCGCGGTCATGAAGGGTGCGCTCCATTCGGACGCGCTGCTCGCCGAGGTGGTCAAGAAGGACGGCGGGTTGCGCGGGCGCCGCCGCATCAGCCATGTCTTCGCCCTCGACGTGCCGACCCTCGACGAGATTCTGTTCATCTCCGACGCCGCCATCAACATCGCCCCGGATCTCATGACCAAGGTCGACATCGTTCAGAACGCCGTCGATCTGGCGCGCGCCTGTGGCCTTGACCAGCCGAGGGTCGGCGTGCTTTCCGCGGTCGAGACGATCAATCCGGGCATGCCCTCGACCCTCGACGCCGCCATCCTCTCCAAGATGGCCGAGCGCGGGCAGATCAAGGGCGCGGAGGTGGACGGACCGCTCGCCATGGACAACGCCGTCGACGTCGAAGCGGCCCGCACCAAAGGAATCGCTTCACTCGTGGCCGGCCGCGCCAACGTGCTCATCGTCCCCAACATCGAGGCCGGCAACATGCTCGCCAAGGAACTCACTTTCGTGGCGCGAGCGGAAGCCGCCGGCCTCGTGGTCGGCGCCAAGGCGCCCGTCATGCTGACGAGCCGCGCCGACAACGACCGCGCGCGGCTCGGCTCCTGCGCGCTCGCGCTCCTTTATGAATATTACCTGCGAACCGGGGCCGCGTTCGGGGCTTTGGGAGCCAACGTTGCGGAGACGTCCCATTGAGCAAGGCGATCCTCACCCTTAACGCCGGGTCTTCATCCCTGAAATTCGCTGCGTTCGCCGCAGATGGCGGCGAGCCGGAGCTCATGGCTTCCGGACAGATCGAGGGCATCGGCGCGATTGCGAAGGGCGAGGTCAAAACGCCGGCCGGCAAGACGGCGGAGCTCGCCTTCGATCTAGCCGCCGGCTCCGTGGATCATCACGCAGCGATGGGCGCCATCCTCGGCTGGCTCCGCGTCGCCGGCGGGGATCATTCGGTGGCGGCGGTCGGGCACCGCGTCGTGCACGGCGGGCCAGACCTCGTGGAGCCCAGGCTCATCGACGCCGACGTCGTCGAAAAATTGAAACGCCTCATTCCGCTGGCGCCGCTGCATCAGCCGCACAATATCGCGGGAATCGAAGCGGCGATGCAGGCCTTCCCACACGCGCCGCAGGTGGCCTGCTTCGACACGGCCTTTCACCGCACCCACCCGTTCGTGTCGGATACCTTCGCGCTGCCGCCCTCGTACTACGAGGAGGGCGTGCGACGTTACGGCTTCCACGGCCTTTCCTACGAATACATCACGCGGAAGCTTATGAGCGTCGCGCCGGAGATCGCGCGCGACCGCTTCATTGTCGCGCATCTCGGCAACGGCGCCTCGATGTGCGCGATCAGGGACAGCCGTTCGGTCGCATCCAGCATGGGTTTCACGGCGCTCGACGGGCTCCCCATGGGCACCCGCTGCGGGCAGATCGATCCGGGCGTCCTGCTCTATTTGATGTCCTACAAGAAGATGAGCTACGAGGCGATCTCCGACCTCCTCTACAAGAACTCCGGCCTCAAGGGCATGTCCGGCATATCGCAGGACGTTCGCGAGCTCGAGGCGGCGGACACGCCCGCCGCGCGCAATGCGCTCGCCTATTTCGTCGCGCGGGTGAAGCGTGAGATCGGCGCGCTCGCCGCGTCTCTCGGCGGCGTAAGGGCGATCGTTTTCACCGCCGGCATCGGCGAGCACGCCTGGCGCATTCGCGAAGCCGTGCTCAACGGCATGGAGTGGATGGGCGTCCATCTGGACGGTGAAGCCAACCGCGCCAACGCGCAGATCGTTAGCGCCAAGACCTCGCCGGTGACTGTCTTCGTCATTCCAACCGACGAGGAGCGCATGATCGCCGAGCACACGGCGAAGGTCGCCGGTCTTGGCGTCTCGGGAAGCGCCCAATCTTAGTTAGAGGGTCCGCCCGCCATCTCGCCTGCGCCGCCGCGTAGGCGAAGAAGCCTTTGCCTCTCTTGCGGCCGAGATAACCTGCGTCGCACATTTGCTTGAGGCGCGGTGTCGGGCGGTATTTCGAGTCTTCGAAGCCGTCATAGAGCATTTCCATATTGTCGCGCACGGTGTCGAGGCCGATAAGGTCTGCGAGCGATAGCCGCCTCATCGGGGTGACTGGCGCCGAGCTTCATCATCTGGTCCACGTCCTCCGCGGCGGCGACCTGCGCCACGCCGGCGCCCATCGCGCCGGCGCCGACCACGCCCACTTCCTTGACGCCGTCGATCATGATGTTGCTCCTCGCGATTGACGGTCTTCTAACCAAGGCAGGCAATCTCCTGATACATTCGTGTTCAGGCGCCCGCGTCCCTCAATCTGAAAGCCGCGATCCAACTATGCACGCCGCTCCCGCGACAGACGCCGGTCAGGCGAACGACCTCACGCGGGCCCGGCTGGGAGTGACCGCGATCTTCCTCGCGAACGGCCTCATCATTGGCGCCTGGGCGGCGTCGATCCCTCAACTCAAGGCGCTCTTCGGCCTCACCGACGCTGAGCTCTCGCTCGTGCTGTTCGCCGCAGGCCTAGGCGGCCTCGCGGCGATGCCGGTCGCAGGCGTGCTGCCGCCGCGGATTGGGGGAACGGGCCGGGCGCTGCGCGCCTCCGGGCCGCTCGCCGCGGTCCTGCTCGCCGCCTTGCCGGTTACGCATCTTTTGTCGGCGGGCGTCGCGCCGCTTGCAGCTTGCGCGCTCATGTTTGGCTTCGTCAACATACTCATGGACGTTCCGATGAACGCGCACGCCAGCGTGGTCGAGAGCCGGTGGGGCGGCGCGATCATGTCGTCGTTCCACGCCGCCTGGAGCGCGGGCGGCCTCATTGGCTCTGCATTTGGGAGCTTTCTCATTGCGCGCGGCGCAGGACCGGCGACGCAGCTTGGCGTCGAGGCGGCGGTCGCCGTTGCGGTCGCCGTTGCGGCCGGTCGGCAAATCGGCGTCGGCGATACGCGCGCGGCGAGCAAAGTGTTCGCGCTGCCCGAGCGCAGGCTGCTCGCGCTCAGCCTCATCGCGCTGCTCGCCGTATTCGCGGAAGGCTCGGTCACCGACTGGAGCGCGCTCTACTTGAGTTCGGAGATCGGCGCGGCGCCCGGCGGCGCCGCGATCGGCTTCTCTGGCTATGCGATGATGATGGTCGTCGGGCGTCTCGTCGGCGATCAGGTGGTTCGCAGGATCGGCCGGACACGGACAATCGCCTACGGCGCGGCGCTCCTGTTCGCCGGCGTCCTGTTCGCGATCGGCCCAGCGACCCAAATCAGCGCGGTCATCGGGTTTTGCGTGGTCGGCCTCGGGGTCGCGAACATGGTGCCGGCCGCGTTCAGCGCGAGCGCCGCCGCGGCGAGCTCCCCCTCGATGGGGATCGCCATGTCGGCGACCATGGCCTATGCGGCGCTGCTCATCGGCCCGCCGATCATTGGCGCCATCGCGACGGCGTCGAGCCTGCGCGTCGCCTTCGCCACGCTGCTCGTCGCTGCGGCGGCGGTCGGAACGCTCACGCTCACCGTCGGGCGGCGGAACCGAAGTCCTGACCGTAAAGGCCCGCCCGTCGTTTTGTAGGCGCCGCCGCTGGCCGCCGGACACGCTCATCGAGCGTCGCTGTTAGTCGCCCTGCCTGTCATAACGTCGCGTCCCGGAAGCAAAGCAGGATTGCAGAACGCGCTTCTCAGTCGGCCGACGCCGACGACGCAAGCGGAACCACGAAATCCGCGGTTTCGGACCCGTCGCAGTCGGCGAGTCGATAACCGGCCGCCACGACCGAAGCGCCAAAGAGCCGTTCGACGGCATGTTCGAGGCCGCCATCCAACAGCCCGCGCTCGTCCGGAAACTGCGCTGAGAGACGCAAGTCGCGCAGCGGCCGCAGGGCTTCGGGGCGGACCCAGAACATCGTGCCGGCAAAGAAATCGAGCCGGAATTTCTCTTTCGAAAACCCCAGGTTGGCCGCGAGCGCGAGCACCCGGTCGCGATTGACCGACCAGGACAACGCCTCCGAATAGTTCTTGCCCGGCATCCGAAACGCGCGCGGGCCGATCATCCCGATCGCCGGGTCGCGCTCAAAGCGGTCGATGACGGTCTCAGCGAGGCCGGGCGCGCCGAGTAGGTCGAACAGCATACGACGGCGCCAGATCGCGCCCAAGAAGCTCTTGCGATCGCCGTCGCTCGATTTCTTGCCGTGTATCTTGCAGACGAACGGGTAGCGATCGAGGCGGCCGCTCTCCAAGAGAACGAGGAACGGCCGTACGTCGCGGCCGCGGTTCTCCATGATCTCGACCGCGGCGTGAGGAAAGCTGCGGCGAACCTTTTGGACGAGACTCCCGCGGCCTGGAACCGTAGTAACGATCAGGTCGTAAGGGATTGTCACGCGCTTGAGCACGCCAGCGATATCCGGCCAAGTGTCCTCGTAAAAAACATGGGCCACGATGGCTGCGCGTTTTCCGCCTCTATGCGAATCGCCTTCCGGCGGAGCCTCATCGTCCGCCCATCCATCCACCAGCTGTGGGATTTTTGCGAACAGGTCGCCGTCGACCGCGAGCCCGACGCTCACCATATGCTGCGTGAACGACGTAAACTTTTTGCGCTCCCGCTTGGGGCCGACCGAAAACAGCGCAAACTCATCAAACTTAAGGTATTTCTTCTTCTTGAACAAGAACGCGAGCCGGAGGCGCGCCCACGTCGAACCGAGGATCCCAAGCTTCTCGACGCGAAACTTTCTCGCGTCGATCGAGAGCGACTTGTTCCCCGCTGGCACGACGACATAGCCAAGCCCTTTTGTGTCCGGCAGCACAACGTTCTGGGTAGGATCGCAGCCGATGCGGAGACGCGAAATTGCGTCTTCGTCTCTCAGACCAAGCGACCGCAACCGATAGGCGCGACCTATAGAAAAGGGGAGCTTGCTCATGGGCCTTCTCGCTTCCTAACGGGCGAGCGCGCTTTCATCAATTCCTGCATACGCAGCGATATTGGGGCCTTCTTGACCGCGAAAGCCCGGCCGCATACGCCTTGCTCCCCCACACCCACACCCGGACGATCAGCGCGCAAATGAACTCGGTCTTCACGGCCATCGGCACAATCGCATTCGAGACGATGTCTTGTCTTGCTCACGGGCGCGACACGGTCATCTTGCGGACCGTGGCGCGCTGCCGCCTCGCCAACAGCGACGCTCCCCTAAACTCGGCGCTCCCCCGCCGCCCCGACGTCGTGAGGGCGTCGGCCATATGTTGAGCGCGATCGCCGCAGCGCTGCTTTTCGCGGCGAACGCGCTGGGAGCCTCGCCCTTCGCGCCGCCGCCGAAGCCTGCGCCGAAGATCGTGCGCCTGCTTGGGCCCTCCGGCGCATTCAACGCTAGATCCTTTCGCGATTTTCATCGGGACAGCGGCTACGAGGTCGCCTACGACGCCTACGGCGATCCTTCGCGCGTCACTCAGATGATGAAGGAGGCAGCTTACGACGTCGTCATCCTGCCCGGACCCGAGTTGGCGCGCGCGATTGCCGCCGGGGGATTGCGCAAGCTTAATAAGGCCGAGATTTTGAACGCGAAACGCATCGCTGAGCCTGTGGCGGCGAAGCTCGCCGCCTACGATCCGTCCGGCGCCTTTTCGCTCGCCTGGGGCTGGGCGCCGACCGGCCTCATCTACGACGCGAACAAGGCCCCACGCCTTTTAGGCTTTACGCCAAACTCGTGGGCCGACGCGCTCGCGCCGACTGTCGCCGGCAGGCTCAAGCCGTGCGGCGTCGCGCTCCTAGATTCGCGCGATGAGATGTTTATCGCGGCCTGGCGGATGCTCGGGATCTTTCCTGAACGGACGCACGAACGGGAAATCAAGGCCGCCGCCGACGTTATCATTCGCGCCCGCGCCGCCGTGCGGTTGCCGATTTCCCGCGATCCGCTGTCTGCGATTTCAGGAGGCGCCGTTTGCCTCACGTTCGGCGGCCCGGCTCAAGCGGAGATCGTTTCGCGGCGCAGCCGTGAAGGCGGCGCGGGCTTAGACATCCGCTTCGCCGAGCCGAGGGAGGGTGGGCCGGTGTCGATCGACGCGCTTGCCGCGCCTCGCGACGCGCCGCATCCGAAGGAGGCGGCGGCGTTGATGGACTATCTGTTGCGCCCGGCGGTGGCCGCTGAGGCCGCGGCAGCGGCGGGAATGACGAGCGCCGAGGACGGGGGGCAGCAGAATTTCCGGGGTCTATGGCCGGTCGGCGTCTACAATCCGGCGCTTCTTCCGCTCATTGAGAAGGAATGGGCGCGGACGCGCGGGCCAGAGAAGGCGGAAAAGGCGTCCTCTAAGACGAAGGGCAAGCCGGAAGCCAAGCCCGCGAGCAATCCGGCGAGAAAGCCCGCGAAGAGGAAGCGATGACTGCCCGCGCGCCAAACATCCTCATTGTGATGGCGGACCAGATGGCGCCCGCCTTCCTGCCGATCTACGGCCATCGCGGGACGCGCGCGCCCAACATGGAGGCGCTGGCAAAAAGCGGCGTCGCGTTTGACAGCGCCTATTGCGCAAGCCCGCTTTGCTCGCCCTCGCGCGCTTCGTTCCTGGCCGGGCTTCTGCCTTCGCGCATCAAAGTCTACGACAACGCGTCGGAATTTTCCGCCGACATCCCGACCTTCGCCCATCATCTGAGGTTGCGCGGCTACCGCACCATTCTCTCCGGCAAGATGCATTTCTGCGGTCCGGATCAGTTGCATGGCTTCGAGGAGCGGCTGACGACCGACATCTATCCGGCCGATTACGGCTGGACGCCCGACTGGGACCGGCCCGAGGAGCGGCCCAGCTGGTATCACAATATGAGCTCGGTCGTTCAAGCCGGGGTTTGCGTCCGCACGAATCAGCTCGATTTCGACGATGAGGTCGCGTTCGAGTCTGCGCGGGCGCTCTTCGACATCGCGCGCTCGAACGATAAGCGACCCTTCCTGCTCGTGGCGTCGTTCACCCATCCGCACGATCCGTTCGCCGTTCCACTCCGGTACTGGGATCTCTATCGCGCCGAGGACATCGACCCGCCCTCCCCGCCTCCGAATGCGTACGATCCGCATTCGCTGCGCCTGCGTCATGTCTGCGCGATGGACGCCGAGCCGGTGACCGAAGAGCAGGTTCGCAACGCGCGGCGCGCCTATCTCGGGGCGATCTCCTACATCGACGACCAGCTCGGGCGGCTCATGACGGCGCTTGCCGCGACCGGGCTCGCCGAGGACACGATCGTGATCCTCACGAGCGACCACGGCGAGATGCTGGGCGAGCGCGGGCTCTGGTACAAGATGAGCTTCTTCGAAGGCGCGTGCCGCGTCCCATTCGTTGTCGCGAGCGCGGGCCGTTTTGCGCCGCGCCGGGTGCGCGCGGCGGTGTCCCTTTTCGACCTCCTTCCCACGCTCGTCGATCTTGCCGGCGGCGATGTCGCCGGGCTGGGAATCTCCATCGACGGCGCGAGCCTCGGTCCGCATCTCGCCGGGCGCGACGGCCGCGACGAAGCAATCGGCGAATACCTGGCGGAGGGCGCGATCGCGCCGATCGTGATGATCCGCCGCGGCGCGTATAAGTTCATCCATTCGCCCCCTGATCCCGATCAGCTCTACGACGTCGAGCGCGATCCCGGCGAGCGCGACAATCTAGCCGGCGTGGCAAAACACGCCGGCGACGTCGCCGCCTTTCGCAACGAAGTCGCCCGACGCTGGGACCTTGCGGCGCTCGATGCGGACGTGCGCGAGAGCCAGCGCCGCCGCCGGCTGGTCGCCGAGGCGCTGAGCATGGGCGAAGTTCGGGCCTGGGATTTCCAGCCGTTCCGCGACGCGTCGAAACAATACATGCGCAACACGGTCGACCTCGACGATCTCGAGGCGATGGCGCGCTTTCCGCGGGTGGCTCGGCCGTAAAGCCGGAAAAGACGAAGCGCCGTTTAGATTCTCCGGGACCGGAGCGTTGACTACGGCGGAGCAAGGGACAAACATCGCTCTTGAACCGAAAAAATTAATGCGGCGATGGCCCCCCCGATGAATGCGCCAAACTACGAAATCCTCGCCCTCCGCTACGCAACGCATCAAGCCCGGTCGGCTCGAGCGAACTTTATCGCAATAGATACGCACGACGCGCAAATGCCGCTCGACTATTTTGTCTGGGTGATCCGTGGTCCGGTTGGCGTTGAGCCCCAGAGGACAATCGTCGTCGATACCGGCATGGACGCTGCGGCAGCTGCGCGGCGTCCAGGGCGGGTGATATTGACGCCGGTTGGAGACATCCTCAATCGGGTAGGCGTCGATCCCGGGCTCGTTCGTGACGTTTTGCTGACGCACATGCACTTCGACCACGCGGGCTGCATCGACTTATTTCCGGCAGCCAACTTTCACATCCAGGAGTCCGAGATGGCTTTCTGCACCGGTCGGTGCATGTGCCACAGAGTGTTGCGCGACCCGTTTGACGTCGATCACGTCGTCGCCGCCGTCCGGCGCGTGCACGACGGCAGAATGCGCTTCCACGACGGTGCGGCGGAGATCGCGCCGGGAGTTAGTTTGCATTTGATCGGTGGTCATTCCGGCGGGTTGCAGGTCGTGCGCGTCCCGACGGCGCGCGGCTGGGTGGTTCTAGCTTCGGACGCCGCGCATTTTTGGGCCAACATCCGCAAGCGCAGCCCATTTCCGATCGTTGTGGACATGGCTCGAATGCTGGAAGGGTACGACACTCTGGAATCTCTCGCCGACGGACCCGATCACATCATCCCGGGCCACGATCCGCTCGTGCTCTCACGTTTCCCGGCCGTGTCAGGCGAAAGCGACATCGTGCGAGTCGATCTACCGCCGATCGACTGAAGACTCAGCGCCGCAGCAGGAAACGGGCGGACGGCGCGCCCAGAGAGTGGTACGCCGCCGCTAAATCAGCTTGGAGAGCAGACGATGCCCACCGCGCCGCAGCGCGCCATGACCGCGCGCGAATGGGGACTGCTCGCTCTGCTGTCGCTGCTCTGGGGCGGTTCGTTCTTCTTCATTGGCGTCGCTGTGAAGGAGCTGCCGCCGCTGACGCTGGTCGCGCTGCGGGTGGGTCTGGCGGCGGCGCTGCTCTGGGCCTTCACGCTGATCCTCGGCGCACGCCTCCCGAAAAGCGCTCACGCCGTTGCTGCGCTGGCGATCCTCGGCTTCGGCAACAACGCGCTGCCATTCGCCCTCATCGCCTGGGGCCAGACGCGCCTGCCGAGCGGGCTAGCCTCGATCCTCAACGCCTCGACCCCGCTCTTTTCCGTGGTGGCTGCGCATTTCCTCACCGGCGAGGAGAAGCTTAGCGCCCTCAAGCTGATCGGCTCCGTCGCGGGCTTTGTCGGGGTGGCCTGGCTTCTTGGCCCGCACCTCGTCACGGGGACCGGCGCCGACCTCTGGGCCGAGCTCGCAGTGCTCGGCGCCGCGCTGAGCTACGCGCTCTCCACGATCTACGGTCGGCGGATGCGGGCGCTGGGGTTAAAGCCAATCGGTGTCGCGACCGGACAGGCGACGGCCGCGACGATCTTCCTCGCGCCGCTCGCCCTAATGATCGACCGCCCCTGGACGCTGCCGGCGCCTTGCGCGGCGGCCATAGGCTCGGTGATCGCTCTGGCCACATTCTCGACAGCTCTGGCGTATGTCGTCTACTTCCGCATTCTTGCGGGCGCGGGCGCGACCAACGTGCTGCTCGTGACGCTGCTGGTGCCTCTCACGTCGGTTGTCCTGGGCGCGCTCTTTCTGCACGAGCGGCTGGTCGCCCGAGAGTTCCTGGGCTTCGCCCTCGTCGCGCTGGGCCTCGCCTTCATCGACGGCAGTCTGCCGCGCAGCCTCGTCCGAAAACTGAAAAACGCTGACGGAGCGTCAAGTCATTTTCGACTCCCCCTCGGCAAGGAACCGCGCTAGTTCTCCCGCATTAGGGGGGCGGATGGCGATCGAAACCAAGAAGCCGGCCGACGTCGCGTCGCGCGCCGTCGGAAGCGTCGATCAAAGCCTTTGAAGCGGAGGTCGCGTCGCTTCGGCGGCAGCAAGTGAGAAACTTGCTCGCGATGGACGAAGCCGAGCGACGGTTCGCGCTCCCGGAGCTCTTCCAGAATCTCGCCGATCTTGCGCAGCGCACAGAGGCCGCACCCGCCGCGCCGGCAGTCGAAGATCCCCTCGACGCCGGCGGCCGGGAGATGGCGACGCGCCGGTTGACACGAGGCCGGCGCCGCCGAATATGCACGTCCACTGATCAAGACATACACGCCATGCGAATGCTTCCCCGAAAGGCGGCCATCCTCGCCGCGCTTGCGTCGCTCGCGCCGGCTGCGGCGCGGGCGGACTTGCGCATGTGCAACAACGCCGGCAACCGCGTCAGCGTGGCGCTCGCCTATACCGACGGCCAGAACTGGGTCAGCGAGGGCTGGTGGAACCTGAAAAGCCTCGATTGCGTCACGCTTCTGCGCGGCGCGCTAGCGGCGCAGTACTATTACGTTTACGCCATGGACGAGCGCGGCGGCGAATGGAAGGGCAAGGCCTTTATGTGCACCTCCGACCGCGAGTTCAAAATCGACGGTCGGCAGGATTGCTACGCGCGCGGCTACGACAAAACCGGCTTCTTTGAGGTGGACACCGGCAAGGACGCCAAAAGCTGGACAGTGCAATTGACCGATCAGGCCAATTCGCTGAAGCCATGATTTCGCTGCCCAACCGCATCAAGAGACTGTACGTTGGTTAAGCGCTTTGAGGCCGCCAGGGAGAACGAGTTGGATTACCAACGCCGCTCGCGCCGGGTGAAGATCGTCGCAACCTTGGGGCCCGCCTCCGCCGACCGGGAAACGATCGCGGCGCTTTTCGCTGCGGGCGCCGACGTCTTCCGCATCAACCTGAGCCACGCCTCGCACGACGCAATGCGCGAGCGTGTCGGGATGATCCGCGCCCTCGAAGAGGAGGCCGGGCGGCCCATCGGCATACTCGTCGATCTGCAGGGCCCGAAGCTGAGGCTCGGAACTTTTGCCGAGGGCGGCGTAGGCCTGCATCGCGGCGACGCCTTCGTCCTCGACAGCGATCCGAAGCTCGGCGGGGCCGAGCGCGTCTGCTTGCCGCATCCGGAAATATTGAGTTCGCTCGCGCCGGGCCACCGCGTCCTGGTCGACGACGGGAAGGTGATGCTGCGCGTGGTCGAAGCACAGCCTGACCGCGCTTCGACCGTCGTCGAGGTCGCCGGCCGCGTCTCCAACAAGAAGGGCGTGAGCCTGCCCGACACCACCATCCCGACCTCCGCCATGACGGAGAAAGACAGGGCCGACCTGGTCGCCGCGCTCGACGAGAACATCGATTGGGTCGCGCTGTCCTTCGTTCAGCGCCCGGAGGATGTGGCCGAGGTCAAGGCGATCGCCAAGGGACGCGCCCTCGTCATGGCCAAGATCGAGAAGCCGCAGGCGGTCGCGCGGCTCGAGGAGATCCTGGCGATCGCCGACGGCTTCATGGTGGCGCGCGGGGATCTTGGCGTCGAAATGCCGCTCGAGCTGGTGCCCGGCATCCAGAAGCGGCTGACCCGCTATGCCCGAAAGATCGGCAAGCCGGTCGTCGTCGCGACGCAGATGCTGGAATCGATGATCACCTCGCCGGTGCCGACCCGCGCGGAAGTGTCCGACGTGGCGACTGCGGTGTTCGAGGGGGCGGACGCCGTCATGCTCTCCGCCGAGAGCGCCTCTGGGCAATATCCTCGCGAGGCGGTGGCGACGATGAACAAGATCGCCGAAGCGGTGGAATCGGAGGCCATTTACGCCTCGATCCTCGAGGCGCAGCGCGCCGCACCCGAGCCGACCGGCGCCGACGCCATCGCAGAGGCGACGCGCGACGTCGCCGAGACGCTCAACCTCAAAGTCATTTGCGCTTGGACGAGCTCTGGCGCAACGGGCCTCAGGATCGCGCGCGAGCGGCCGCGCTCGTCGATCCTGGCTTTAACCCCAATCGAGTCTGTCGCGCGGCGGCTCGCCATCGTCTGGGGCGTACATCCGATTGTCACCGACGACGCGCGCGACGAGCGCGACATGGCCGAGCGCGCCTGCCGCTATGCCTATATCGAAGGTTTCGCGGAGGCCGGCGAACGCATCATCGTCGTCGCCGGCGTGCCTTTCGGGACCATCGGCGGCACGAACAACCTGCGCATTGCGACCGTTGGCCTGTAACTTGCGGACGATCTTGCCGGCGTCGCGGGGCGCGTCGGCCATTCGGGGACTCGCATGGTCGGACAAGACTTGCACCGAATCGTGGTCGTCGGCGGCGGCGCGGCGGGTCTTGAGCTTGTCACCCATCTCGGGGATGCGCTCGGCAAGAAAGGACTATCCGACGTTTCGCTCGTCGAGCGCAGCCGCACGCATTTGTGGAAGCCGCTCCTGCACATGGTCGCGGCCGGAAGCATGGACCCCTCCGAGCATCAGCTGAACTATCTTGCCCAGGCGCACTGGCATCATTTCCGCTATCATTACGGCGAGATGGTCGGGCTTGACCGCGCGAAAAAGACAGTCGAAATCGGCGCGACCTTCGACGAGGAAGGCCGCCAGATCGGGGCGGCGCGCAGCGTTCCTTATGACACGCTCGTAATCGCGATCGGCAGCGTCACCAACGATTTCGGCACGCCGGGCGCCGCGGAACACGCAATTCCCCTGGAGACCGCCGAACAGGCCGAGCGGTTCCACCATCGCCTGGTCAACGGGTTCCTCCGCGCGCAGTCTCAAGCTGAGCCGGTTCATCCTGGCCAGCTGCATGTCGCCGTCATCGGCGCCGGCGCGACTGGCACCGAGCTTGCCGCCGAACTTGACCAGACCTCGCGCGAGGTGATCGCCTACGGGCTCGATCACGTCGATCCCGACAAAGACCTTCGCATCATCCTCATTGAAGGAGCGGACCGCATCCTGCCCGCGCTGCCCGAGCGCGTGTCGGAGGCGACGCTCGCGCTTCTGAACAAGCTCGGCGTCGTCGTACGAACAAGGGCGCGAGTGGCCTCAGTGCACGCAAACGGCGTGGAGCTGGCCGACGGCGAGTTCGTGCCCGCCGAGCTTGTCGTCTGGGCGGCCGGCGTGCGCGGGCCGGACGTCTTGCGCGATCTCGACAGGCTCGAAGTCAACCGCGCCAACCAGCTCGTGACGCTGCCGACGCTTCAGACGACGCGCGATCCGGACATTTTCGCGATAGGAGACTGCGCCGCCTGCCCGCAGGCGGGGTCCGACGTTCCCGTTCCGCCGCGCGCGCAGGCCGCGCATCAGGAGGCGGCGCACCTCGCCAAACAACTCGAGCGGCGTTTGAAAGGCCTGCCGCTGCAGCCGTTCGTCTATCGCGACTTCGGCTCGCTCGTGTCATTGGGGCGCGTCGGCGCGATCGGCAATCTGATGAACCTCGCGCTCAAGGGCAACCTGTTCATTGAGGGCATGATCGCACGCTTCATGTATCGCTCGCTCTACAAGATGCACGAGCGGGCTCTGCACGGAACGGCGAAGACCGCGCTCGGCACGCTGGCGCGCGGCCTCTCGCGCCACGCCGAGCCGAAGGTGAAGCTGCATTAGGCTTGCGCCGAGGTCGATCGAGCGATCGGCGGGCGGGGCATAGGCGCAGCGCCGTCAGGTCAGGTCCCACAATTTGAGCGTTCCATCTGCGCTACCCGAGAGCGCAATGCGGCCGTCAGGTGCGATGGCGACCGAAGTAACCCGATCGGTATGCCCGATGAAAGTTCGGATCGGTCGACTGGCAAGGTCCCACAATTTGAGTGTCTTGTCCGAGCTGCCGGACAGAACCCTGAGCCCGTCCGGAGCGAAGGCACAGGACCAGACCGCGCCGTCGTGTCCCACGAAGGTGCGGATTAAGGTACCGCTAACGAGATCCCATAGTTTGAGCGTCTTGTCTCGGCTTCCGGATAGCGCAGTGCGGCCGTCCGGCGCAATGGCGACCGAGGTAACCCAGTCCGCGTGACCGGCGAACGTGCAGATCAAGGCACCGGTGAGGTCCCACAGCTTAAGCGTCTTGTCGTTGCTGCCTGAGAGCGCGGCTCGAGCGTCCGCTCGGATCGCGACCGAACGGACAAAATCCGTGTGTCCGGTGAAAGTGCGGATGAAGGCGCCGCTGGCGACGTCCCAGAGGTTGAGCGTCCTGTCAGTGCTGGCGGACAGCGCAGTGCGGCCATCCGCCGCGGTCGCGACGGAATAAACAAAGCCGGTATGTCCAACAAAAGTTCGGATGGATGTGCCGGAGTTGAGATCCCACAATTTGAGCGTCCTATCATCACTGCCCGACAGAGCGACACGGCCGTTGGAGAAGATAGCAACCGCGTAGATGGGGCCGCCGTGCTCGGCGAAAGTGCGGATCAACGCGCCGCTCTCCAGGTCCCACAGTTTAAGCAAATGATCGTAACTTCCCGAGACCACGGTCCGGCCGTCTGGCGCAAAGGCGACCGAATAGATAGAACCGCTTCGTCCAGTGAACGTCCGGACTGGACGGCTTCGGGCCTCCTCCTCAGCCCGCCGCTGCGCCTCAGCCTCTTTGCGAAGCTTTTCCTCTTCCTCGGCTCGCTTCTTCTTTTCAGCTTCGCGATGACGGCGCTCCTCTTCCTCCGCGCGCCCTTTCGCCTCGCGTTCCTGACGACGGCGCTCCTCCTCAGCGAGGCGTTGCGCTTCAGCCTCCTTCTCGGCCCGCCTCTTGGCCTCGGCCTCTTTGCGAACACGCTCTTCTTCCTCCGCTCGTTTCTTCGCTTCGGCTTCCTCGCGGATACGCGCTTCTTCCTCGGCTTGCTTTCTCGCCTCCATTTCCCGCCGGCGTTGTTTCTCCTCGGCCATGCGACGTTGCTCTTCAGCTTCCGCGCGTTTTCGGGCCTCCTCCTCAGCCTGTTTCTTCGCCTCGGCCTCTTTGCGAATCCGCTCTTCTTCCTCCGCTCGCTTCCGCGCCTCCGCCTCTAGGCGAGCCCGTTCTTCCGCCTCCGCGCGCTTTTTGGCTTCTTCCTCCTGCTGACGGCGCTCTTCCGGCGATAGCCACGGTTCGCGCAAAGTCTCGACGATCTTGGAACAGAAGCGTTCGATCGCCTCTCCGAACGCGGTCGAATCGACGGCGAGGTGACGGAATGGGCGCCAGTCGATATATTGGCGTTTGGCTATGGTCGACAGCACGGGATCGTTGCGCCACCTATCCTCGTCCTGCAAAGCTGGGACCGATATGTAGAGGATCGGAAAGACGACATCGGCGCGGCCCAGTGCCCGTTCCCGCGCGAGGAACGAATTGAACTCGAACTGGCAGTAGCTGCTTGAAACTGCGCGCGGCGTCACAATCGGGATGAAGAACACGGCCTGCTCGACCGCCTTCGTGATCTCAGATTCCCAGTCCTTGCCCGGCGCGATGGCCTCCTGGTCCTGCCAAAGGCGAAAGTTTCGACGGCCACGTCCGAGTTGCGCAGCAAGTTCGCGTCCGACCGCGCCCCTGAGCGCTGAAAGCGAGCCCCTGAAGGCCTCGTCATCCTCACGGGAATAGCTGAAGAAGCCAATAATCTCAGGGAGTTCCGCCAGCGAGGACATCGAGGGTTCCGTACACGTAATCGGACGATATCATACGCGCAGCGACCGCGGGCTTTGCAGAAACGTCACAGTTCGGGACCGAAAACAGATTCCCGACGTTGCCTCGCCGAAGGCAGCGGGTCGCGCCTCGGCGCCACGAGGTTCGCCACCTGCTCCAACTCGGCGTCCTGGTCCATCGACTTGACCTTAGTCGGAGGCTCGTACCCCGGCTTCATCTAGGCGCGTGTCTTTACCCAAGGCGACAATACCTTGCTGAAAACCGGAAACAATGGTAGCTTGAACCTCCCGTTCCTCCCGTCCAGCCGAAAGGAGGAGCGCCGTCGCTCTTGTCCCCGCGTCAGGAGTCACCGATTATGGCGAGTCGCGTAAAGGAGGCGGTAAAGGCTTGATATCTCGAGCGCGAGTAAAGTTTTGCGCGAGGGGTGGCGTCGCGGGAGTGCGGGAAACCTGACCTCCTGGGAAGCATAGCTCCCCAAGGAGGTCATCGCGAGGAGGCCAAAAGTTGACGTCGCGACCCAGGGGAACGTCAAGCGTCCTAGAGTCTAATGGATCGCCGCGCCGCTTCGCGGCTCGCGATCACGGCGGGACCACTCGGTCCTCTGTGCTTGGCGATCTGACTTTTTGACAGTTTTTGGCGCCCAACCTCTTGAAAAGGCTCGTTCGCCGCCAGAAACTGCAGGTCCCTTAGGCGGGTTGGTCAGATCGATAGTGAGGCGACCGGCGCGGGCTGCTCCGCCAGCCGCAGCAGGGGCGAGTACGGCGCTCAGCGCGCCGCCAGCGCGAGCGCCCGGGCGTAGACGTGCCTGCGGGGAAGCCCGCGCCGGGCGGCGACCGAGGCCGACGCGTCCTTGATCGAAAGCGTCTTTAGCGCCGCGGCGATCTCGGCGTCGAGTTCGGCTTCCGAAACCGTCTCGCGCGGCTCGGCCGCCCTAACCAGGATAACGATCTCGCCCTTCGGCGGCGCGGCGCCGTATTCCTGGACGAGCGCGTCGAGCCGGCCGCGCCGCACCTCCTCGTGCAGCTTGGTCAGCTCCCGGGCGACCGCCGCCGGACGAGGCCCAAGCTCGGCGGCGAGGTCGGCGAGCGTCTCGATGAGCCGGCTCGGCGCCTCGTAGAAGACGAGCGTGCCGGGGACGGCGGCGAGCGCGTTCAGCCGCTTGCGCCGGGCCGCGCTCTTGGTCGGCAAAAATCCCTCGAAGAAGAACCGGTCGGTCGGCAGGCCGGCGACGCAAAGCGCGGCCAGCGCGGCGGATGCCCCCGGGGCGGCGGTAACCCCGAAGCCCGCCGCTATCGCCTCGGTGACCAGCTTATAGCCGGGGTCGGACACGAGCGGCGTTCCCGCGTCGGAAATGAGGGCGAGCGCTTCGCCCGCCGAAATGCGTCGCAGCGCCACGGGCCGCGCCTCGGCCGCGTTGTGCTCGTGATAGGGAGAGACCGGCGTCCGGATGCCGTAGTGAGACAAAAGGATTTTGGAGACCCGCGTGTCCTCGGCCAGGATCGCGTCCGCGCCAGCCAGGATAGCGAGCGCCCGCAAGGTTATATCGCCGAGGTTGCCGATGGGCGTCGCGACGACGTAAAGCCCCGGATCGAGCGGCGCGGCGGGGATGGTCGCGCCGCCGACGATGAAGCTTCGCGGGACGGCGCGCTCGCCGCTCTCTCGTTTGGAGACCTTCGTCATGCGCTTGGCTCTCGCATCGCGATCTGGGCAGAATGCGGCGCCGACGACATAGCCAAGCGCGGCCGGAAATGCCAGAATTTAACGGAACCGGCCGCGGTCATACTCCACTGCCGCGGGTCAGGAACGGCGTCTGGGCCATGAGAGCCGGGCCGCCGGGAGAACAGGATGAAGGACGCGCGTTTCGTAGGTGAACTTCGTAGGGCGCTCACCCGACGCGCGTTGCTTGGCGGCGCCTCGCTCGCGCTGGCGGGCTGCAATTCCAACTTCGACCTTGCGGGCATGGGCGCGCCGCCGGCGCCAACCCGGTCAGCGCCGGCCGGCGGGCCGCTGGTCGGTGAAACGCTGGGGACCGGCCCGACGCGGGTCGGCATGATCCTGCCCTTGACCCAGAACGGCGCCTCAAGCCCAGTCGGCGTCTCGATGCGAAACGCGGCGCAGCTTGCGGTCGACGAGTTCGCCGGAACCTACATCACGCTCATGATTCAGGACGACCGGTCGACGCCGGACGGGGCGGCGCAGGCCGCCCAGGCCGAACTCGGAGCGGGCGCGGAGCTCTTACTAGGGCCGGTCTACGCCAACGGTGTGCGCCAGGCGGCTTCGGTCGCCAAAGCGGCGGGGAAGCCCATCATCGCCTTCTCGACCGACGTCAGCGTCACCTCTCCCGGGACCTACCTTCTGTCGTTCCTGATCCAGGGCTATGTGGACCGGATCGCGCAGTTCGCCGCGTCCCGGGGCAAGAAGTCGTTTGCGGTGATGGCGCCGCAGAATGAGTACGGCAACGTTGCGGTCGCCGAGTTCCAGCAGGTCGCAGGCAATCTCAACGCGGCGGTCGTGGCCGTGGCTCGCTACGCGCCGGGCCAACCGCAGAGCGCCGCACAGGAAGTCGCGGCCGCCGGTGGCCAGATCGACGCTCTGTTCATCCCCGAACAGGCGGAGGGCGTGCCCGCAGCGGCGAGCGCGCTGGCTGCGGCCGGGATTAAGACGCAGCTTCTCGGCACGGGCGTCTGGAACGACGCCCGCGTCCTCCGGCTGCCCCAAATGCAGGGCGCCTGGTTCTCGGCGCCCGACAACGCCGGATTCAACGCAATGGCGCAACGGTACAAGGTCAAGTTCGGGGGCGAGCCGACGCGCCTTGCGACGCTCTCCTATGACGCAGTGACGCTCACGGCCGCGCTTTCGAAGAATCCCGACCGTTTCAGCCAGCGGGCGCTCACGAGCGTCTCGGGCTTCAACGGCGCGGACGGCGTGTTCCGCTTCCGCGCGGATGGGACCAACGAGCGCGGCCTGGCGGTGATGGAGATCGACAACAACGCCGCGGTGGCGATCAGTCCGGCGCCGCGCAGCTTCGCCGCGGGCTGACCCGCCGAAAGGGCCGGCTTCCTTATCGGGTATTCCGCCGTCGCTGTACGCAATCTCACGTGTTAAGAAGCTCCGCCGCGATGAGGGACCGGCGAGGCTAACCCAGGGAGGCTTCCTTGTTCGAAAACACGCCCTTGGCGAGGCGACTCTGGACCGGGCTTGACGACGAGCATCTCGCCAGCATCGGCTTCGTCAACTTCGCCTGGAACGCGCTCGAGCGAAAGTTTTCCTCCCTCGTCTGGGTCACCGGCGGGTGGAAGCAGGAAATGGGCGAAGTGGTGATCGCCAGCATGGGCAACACCTCGCTGGTGACGCTCTTCATCAATCTGCTGAAGCAGGAGCTCAAGAAGCGGGACGATCGCCGTATCTGGAGCCAGGGGTCGCAGACGGGCCTGCTCTTCGACGACATCCGCGCCGCCCGCAACGACATGATCCACTCGTTCTTCCTCTGCGACCCAACGACCGGCGTCGAAGGGCATTTCAAGCCGTCGGCGCGCAAGAGCACCTCGGGGGAAGCCGAGTTGCGCACGGTCGCCATGGGTCGACGCGACATCGACAAGCTCTGCTTCGCCATATCGGACTGCTACGAGTCGATCGACGATTTGGTCCTGAAAATCTGGTTTCGGCGGCGCTTGCTCGAAGGGTCGCCGGGCGCCCCCGAAGAAGCGTACGACAAAGCGGTTCACGGCTGGCAGGACCCGCCGTTCGACGTCGGACGTCTCCGGACATATCGCGAGAAGCGCGCCAAGGCGGCCCGGCGGTCGGACGGGAAGCCGGCAAATGGGCGCTCAGGCGAGACACGACCCCCGAAAACCAAACCAATCGCCGATACGTCCAAATCCTCCTTCAATGAGCGGTTCTCGACTTCGGCCAGGAAAACGCTCCATCCAACGAAGGCCACGGGCGACTCTCTTTAGACGAGCCTGCCGCACCGCCCGTTTGAAGCTGAAGAAGTAAGCGGGACCCAGTCCACGACAGGCAAAGAAGCTCTTGCGAGACGGCGCCAGTTTGCAGACGCGGCCCGCTGCAAGATCTTGCTTTGGCCGAGGACGGCCGACGGTTACAAGGTCATCTGCGTCTGCGTGACGAGGGCGACAAGCTTTCCGTCTTCCGTCTCCACGCGCGTCTGCCAGACCTGCGTGCGTCGGCCGCGATGGACGAGCGTGCACTTGCCGACGAGGGTCGCGCCGACAGGGGCGCCGCCGATGAAGTTTGTCTTGCTTTCGACGGTCGTCGTGCCCTTGGCGCCTTCCGGGAGGCTTACGAAGGAGGCGGCGCCGCCGAGCGTGTCGGCGAAGCTTATGATCGCCCCGCCATGCGCGAAACCGCCGATCGTGCATAGGTCCGGACGCACGACCATGCGCGCTTCCACGGCGTCCAGCGTCGCGCGCACGTATTCGACGCCGAGGAGCTTGGCGAAGGGAAGCGCGTTGGCGTTGAGCTTGTCCAGGAGCGACATGAGGTCCCGCGAGCTTTTCATCGCGTGAGCAACGACGACTGGACGCCTTTTAACGGCTCCGCTCAGACTAAAGGCCGGAGACATACGCAGGCGACGACTCCTATGAACCAACCTATCATCCTTCACCACTTCGACCAGTCCCCGTTTTCGGAGAAGATTCGACTGATTTTCGGGTTTAAAGGGATTTCGTGGAAGTCGGTGCGCATTCCCCGCATCATGCCGAAGCCGGACCTCATGCCGCTCACCGGCGGCTACCGCCGCACGCCCGTGCTGCAGATCGGCGCGGACGTCTTCTGCGACACGCAGATCATCATCCGCGAGATCGAAAGACGTTTTCCGTCGCCAACTCTGTTTCCCTCCGGCAATCTCGGCCTGTCGTGGGCGCTCGGCTTCTGGAGCGACCGCGCGTTCTTCCAGAATGCGGTCAACCTTATCTTCGGCGTGCTCGGCGAGAAGGTTCCCCCGGAATTCATCGAAGACAGGACCAAGCTGCGCGGGGCGAAGTTCGACGTTAAAGCCATGAAGGCGGCGATTCCCCAGATGCGCGATCAGTTCCGCGCCCACACAGGCTGGATCGAGGCGCAACTCGCCGACGGCCGCGACTGGCTCATCGGCGACTTCAGCCTCGCCGACGTCAACGCCTACATGAATGTCTGGTACGTGCGCTCGAACCTTTCGGAGGATGAGCAGGCGCTCGCGGGGCTGGACAAGATCTTCGCAGCATTGCCTCTTCTCACGGCCTGGGAGACTCGAATTCGCGCCATTGGTCACGGGTGGCGTGAGGAAATGTCCAGCCGCGAAGCGCTTGAGATCGCGGCACGGGCGAAGCATCAGACTGCCCATGAAGGTGATCCGGACGACCCCGACGGCCTTAAAGTTGGCGACAAAGTCGCGGTAACGCCCGATGACTATGGCAAGGATGAAGTACGCGGCGAGATCCTTTCGCTCTCGGCCCAGCACATCGCGATTCGCCGCGCGGACGAGCGCGTCGGTGAGATCGTCGTGCATTTTCCGCGCGCGGGCTTCTTCGTCGTTGCAACCTAAATCGGCGCCTCTGTTCAAAACGCGAAAACTTGCCGCGTTCAGCGCGCGCGGCTAGACGGCCCGCCCCATGCGCCCCTCGCTTCTCGATCCCCTGTTCGCGCCGGCGAGCGCGCTGCCGGGGATCGGCCCCAAGAATGCAAAACTGTTCGACCGGCTCCTCGACAAGCCTGGCGGCGCGCGCGTCGTGGACGTGCTGTTCCACCTGCCCTACGCCGCGCTCGACCGGCGCGCGCGGCCGAAGATCCACGACGCCGTTCCAGGGACCATCGTCACCATCGAAGCCACAGTGACGGAGCACCACGAGCCGGGCTTGCGCTCGCGTGCGCCGTTCAAGGTGCTGGTCGAGGACGAAACGGGCGACGTCGAGCTTGTCTTCTTCCTCGCCAATCATGAATGGGTGCGCTCGCGTCTGCCCGTCGGCGCGAAGCGGTGGATTTCTGGCAAGCTCGAACTTTGGGACGGGCGGCGGCAGATCGTTCATCCCGACCGCGTGATGTCGGCGGAAGAGCTCGCGCGGCTGCCGTCGGTTGAGCCCATCTACGGCCTTACCGAGGGCCTCTATCAGCGCACGGTCGCGCGCGCCACGGAGGCGGCGCTCAAGCGGCTGCCGAAGCTGCCGGAGTGGATCGCCGCCGAGGGGCTGGCGCGCCTGAACCTGCCGGGCTTCGCCGAGGCGCTTGGGCGCATGCATCGCCCGCAGAAGCCTGAGGACCTTGACCCCGCCGGGCCGGCCATGACGCGGCTTGCCTTCGACGAGCTCATCGCCAATCAGCTTGCGCTCCTGCTCATGCGCGCGAGGATGCGAGTCATTCCAGGCCGGGCGCATGCGGCCGAGGGCGCGCTTGGTCGCCGCCTGGAGGCGGCGCTGCCTTTCTCGCTGACGCGCGCGCAGCGACAGGCGATCGATGAAATTCGCGCTGACCTTAGGGCCGAGAAGCGCATGATCCGTTTGCTGCAGGGCGACGTCGGCTCGGGCAAGACTGTTGTCGCGCTCCTCGCCATGGCGGAGGTGGTCGAGGCGGGCCGGCAGGCGGCGATGATGGCGCCGACGGAAGTGCTCGCGCGCCAGCATTATGAGCGCATGGCGCCGCTCACCGACAAGGTCGGCCTGCGCATCGGCCTGATGACGGGGCGCGACAAGCCCGCCGAGCGGCGCGACTCCCTCGCGGCGCTCGCGGGCGGCGCGATCGACATTGCGGTTGGCACGCACGCGCTCTTTCAGGAGAGCGTCGCGTTCGCCGACCTCGGCCTTGCGGTCGTGGACGAGCAGCATCGGTTCGGCGTGCGGCAGCGCCTGGCGCTGACCTCGAAAGGCGAGAGCGTCGATCTTTTGGTCATGACGGCGACGCCGATCCCCCGCTCGCTCGTGCTCGCCTATTTCGGCGACATGGACGTGTCCGCCTTGCGCGAGAAGCCGCCCGGCCGGAGGCCGGTCGAGACGCGCGTCATGCCGATCGAGCGCTTGGACGAGGTCGTCGACGCCATGAGAAGAGCGCTGCGCGCGGGGGCGCGCGCCTACTGGATCTGCCCGCTGGTCGAGGAGAGCGAGGCGCTCGACGTGGCGGCGGCCGAGGAAAGGGCCGAGGCGCTGCGCTCCGTCTTCGGCGACGCGGTCGGACTCGTGCACGGACGGATGGCGGGCGCGGACAAGGATGCGTCGATGGAAAAATTCCAGCGCGGCGAGACGAAGATCCTTGTCGCAACGACGGTCGTCGAGGTGGGCGTGGACGTGCCGGAGGCGACCATCATGATTGTCGAGCACGCCGAGCGCTTCGGACTTGCGCAACTCCACCAGCTGCGCGGCAGAGTGGGACGGGGCGGCGAGAGGTCGAGCTGCCTCCTTCTCTACAAAGCGCCGCTTGGCGAGGCGGCGCGGGCGCGGCTCGAGACTTTGCGCGCGACCGAGGATGGGTTTCGTATCGCTGAGGAGGATCTGCGCCTGCGCGGCGAGGGCGATGTGCTCGGCTTGCGTCAGGCCGGCGCGCCGGGCTTTCGTTTCGCCCGCCTCGATGTCCATGCCGGCCTGCTAGGTGAGGCGCGCGAGGAGGCGCGCGCTGCGCTTGCGCGCGACGAACGGCTTCGCGGCGAGGAGAGCCGCGGCCACCGGCTCCTTCTCCACCTCTTTGAGCGCGACGAGGCGGCGAAGCTTCTCGAGGCCGGCTGATCTTGCGCGCGGAAACGTGATTTGCGGCGGCGACGATCAAATACGTAAAACCACTTGAGAGAACTGGCTCCAAATTTGCACGCGCGGTTTCTGCTTCCCTTCCGCCCTGCGTTGTGCGGAAGACGGAAATCGCTTCGTCGATAGCCGCGCTTCTTGAGCAGGGTCGACATGAAATCAACACGTCGGGTCAGCTCAGTGGATTTTTGGCGCGGCTGCGTGCTTGTCGTCATTCTCCTTGATCACGTTCCAGGCAACCTGCTCGAATGGCTCACGCCGCGTAACTACGGCATTTCGGACAGCTCGGAGGCCTTCGTGTTTCTGTCTGGGCTTTCGGTCGGAATGGTTTATGGGCCGCGCGCAGAGGCGATTGGTCTGGCTTCCGTCGCGTTGGGATGCGCTCGGCGGGCGCTGAAGCTCTACGGAGCTCACATCGTGCTCACCCTGTTGGCGCTTCTGGTATTCGCCGGCGCCTATTGGTTGAGCGGCGCTGAAAGCATCATCGCCCCTCATGGTCGTTCCATCCTATTTGCTTCGCCCGCCAGCGGACTTGCCGGCGTCACCCTGCTCAGCCATCAGCTTGGCTATTTCAACATTCTGCCGCTCTATATTGTGCTCATGCTGTGGGCGCCCTTCGTGCTGGCCGTCGCCTTGCGAAATCGGGGTGCAGCGGTGCTCGTTTCGACCGGAATCTACCTGACCGCTCGCGTGTTTGGCCTTCATCTGCCCAACTGGCCGGAGCCAGGCGCATGGTTTTTCAATCCGTTCGCTTGGCAGCTCATCTTCACGCTCGGCGTCGTCTCCGCTCTGTTCTGGCGAAATGGACCACCGCGGCGACCGGCGCTCGTCCTTTTGAGCGGCGTCGCGGTCATCGCCAGCGCGCTCGCCGTTACGGACGCTTTCCGGCTGGCGCCGGGCCTGCGTGAGACGTTGTTTACGCATCTCGATGTCGGCAAACAGGATTTAGGCCTCGCACGCCTCGCGCATTTTGCGGCGCTCGCCTACCTTCTGTCGGTGGCGCCATCTATGACCAAAGTGGTCGAGAGCCCGCTCGGTCGCGCGATGCAAGGCCTCGGCCGGCACAGCTTGCCGGTTTTCGCGGCCGGCTCGCTTGGGAGCGCGCTTGGACAAGCCGGTCTTGCGATTCTGCCTTCCGCTTTTCTACGGGTTGAGCATCTTGCCGGACTCGCGTACACGTTAACGTGTGTCGCGGGCCTGTTCGCCCTCGTGCGCTGGATCGAGTGCAGAACGCAAATCTCACCCTCGGCCGCCTTCGCCGCTTCGGCTCGGCAGCCGCTCTAGTCCGTTCCGCGGCCGCCATTGCTTTCGCGCTCGCTGCGTCTTCCGCTCTCGCTGACGAGGTTGCCTGCCCGGACCCCAATTTCGCCTTCGAAGCCAACGGGGGGGCCTTTTCAATCCCCGGCCGGGCCTCTGCGCCGCTGAACATATTGGCGATCGGGTCGTCCTCCACCGAAGGGGCTGGGGCGAGCGCGCCCCAGCACGCCTACCCGGCGCAGCTGGAAGAGGAACTTGAGCATGACGACGGCATCCAGGCGGACGTGCGGAACGCCGGCGTTGGGGGCGAGCTTGCAGCCAAGACACTACCGAGACTCTTGGCCGCCTTGAAGTCGAAGTGGGCGCGACCGTCATCTGGCAGGTCGGAACCAACGATGCGCTCGTCGGAGTGGATGAGGGATTCTTTCGCGCGACCCTGGAGAGCGGGGTCTACGCGGCGCGCGCCGCCGGCGTGGCGCTCATGCTGATGGACCCTCAGTACGCACGGAAAATCCCTGACGACTCGCGCTACAAGCGTATTGTCGCCATCGTCCACGACATCGGCACACGCCTTCATGTGCCGGTGTTATCGCGGTATGCAATGATGCAAAGGTGGGGCGTGAAAACGCGCACGTCCCTGCTTTCGGATGACGGCTTGCACATGAACGACCTTGGTTACCGCTGCGTGGCCCATGCGGTGGCCGAGGCGATCGAGGATGCGGTCCAAGGCAAGCTGTGAGGGACAAGCAAGGTTTCGGGGACGCAATTGGGGCAAGGGTGACGAATGTCGCGCAAGCCGGGTGAGGACCAACATTTGTGCTTGCGAGGGGCAGCGACGCGCACTTATCAGCGACGCAGCTTGTTGCGAAGCCGTCACAATTTGTCGTCAGAGACCGGAGCAGCAATTTCGTCCCGCTAGTTTTGTGCACCGTCATGCCGAGTTTGCTTCTTCAGGACGTCGATGAGCTCCGCGCCCTGCTCACGGAGGTAGAAACCCTCCGAGACGATGTGGAAGAGAGGGGCGCCGAATTGCGCGCCGAATGGGGCGAAGCGGCGATCAAGAGTCCGTTGAAAGCGCTGAACCTTTCCCATTATGTCGCGCTGCGCGGCCGCGACCTCATCGACATCCAGTATCGCCTTGCGGCGCACGGCCTCTCGTCCCTCGGCCGCAGCGAGGCGAAAGTCGCGCCGGCGCTGGATGCGGTGATCGCGTCCCTGAGGCGCCTGTGCGGGGAAATGGACGCGCCCTACCCCAGCCTGGAACTCCTCCGGGCGGGCGCGGCGGAACTCGAGGCCGATGCGGAGCGCCTGTTCGGCATGCGGCCGAGGGGCGCCCCGCGCGTGCGCGTCATGGCGACGCTTCCGCCTGAAGCGGCGACACAACCCGAACTCGCCGATAACCTCATCGCCGCCGGCATGGACTGCGCCCGCATCAACTGCGCCCATGACGACGCGGACGCATGGGCTCGGATGATCGCCAACGTGCGCGAAGCGGCGGGCCGGCTTGAGCGGCCGTGCAAGGTTCTCATGGACATCGCGGGACCCAAGTCCCGCATCCAGGCGGTGAAGGCGCCGCCGAAGGCGCGCCTCGTGCGCGGCGACCGCGCCGTCCTCAGGAATAAGATGAAGGATGACGACAAGGATCCAGTCGCGTTCGCGCTCAACTTTCCTGAGCTCGTCGATCAGCTCGAGATTGGATCGGAGGTGTTCATCGACGACGGCAAGGCCGCGGCGCGCGTCATCGCCAAATCAGCCGGCCGCGCAGTCATCGAGGTCTACGCCGCGCGCGAGAAGGGCGTCCGGCTTAAACCCGGCAAGGGGGTCAACTTCCCCTCGACGGAGGTCGAGCTTCCGCCACTGACGTCGAAGGACTTTCGCGATCTCGACTTCATCGCCGAGCACGCCGACCTCGTCGGCTTCTCCTTCGTTCGACGCACCGACGATGTCGAGCTCCTGCAGGATCACCTCGTCGCGCGCGCGCCGAAGCGCAGGCCGCACGGGCTCGTGCTCAAGATCGAGACGCCGCTCGCAGTCAGGAACCTGCCCCAGCTCATCCTTCAATCCGCAGCCCATAATCCGACGGCGGTGATGATCGCCCGCGGCGACCTCGCCGTCGAACTCGGCTTCGCCCGGCTCACCGAGTTGCAGGAGGAGATTCTTTGGCTCTGCGAGGCGGCGCACACGCCCGTCGTCTGGGCGACCCAAGTGCTTGACAATTACGTGCGCGACGGCGTCGCGAGCCGAGCGGAGATGACCGACGCGGCGATGGCCCAGGGGGCGGATTGCGTTATGCTCAACAAGGGTCCCTATCTCGCCGAGGGCGTCGCTTTCCTGCGCGACGTGCTCGCGCGAATGGACCGCCACTACGCGAAGAAGTTCGTCCGCTTCACGCAGCTGAAGGCGTGGTCCTGACGGCCTGATGAGCCGACAGGGACGATCGACGGATACGTTCAGGCGAAACGTCGCCTCATAACTAGAGCTGACGCCGGCGCCCCGCGCACCCGGTAGACCATGGAAACGCGGGGTCTCCAGAGCATCGACGATCCGGCTGTCGCTCCAACCTTCGCCGTCCTCGAACGTCGGCTTTCAAGAACGCGCACGGCGGGGCGCTTGCCTTTGCGATCATCGTCGCTGGATTCCGCCTACCCCTTCAACTGCGCCACCACGCCGGCGATGTCGCCCATGCCCCAGTGTTCGACGATCTTATCCCCCATGATGCGGAAGATGTCGCAGGAGGTGAAAAAGAGCCGCTTGCCGGTCGGCTCGAAGCCATAATAGGGGCCGGTGTTTGTCCCCTCGTAGGCGAAGCTCGCGGCGGCCTTCTCGCCCTCGGAGAGGCTCGTTTGGATTGTGACCTTCAAGTCCGGCATGGCTTTGAGGCGCGCCGCGAAGAAGGCGACGGTCGCCGCCTTCGGCTTGACGCCCGGCGGAGGCGGCGGGGCCGCCGCGCTCACCTGATGGTTGACGTAGTCGTCGGCGAAGAGGTCGGCGAAGGCGCCCATGTCGTGGGCGCTCAAAGTCGCGGCGAAGCGCTCGATGGGAGACGCGTCCGAGGCGCGCGCGAAATCCGACAGCGACGGCGCGCCGATGAGCGCCGCGCCCGCGATGAAGGTTCTGCGCTCCACGGCCGCCTCCTCGTTCTTGCGACCATACTAAAGCACGAAAAGGCCGGCGTCGCGGCGACTCGAGAATGTTGTCGTTGATCCCAATCGCTCATGCAATACACCTTTTGGGGCCAGTTCTGGGATGCACTCGCCCGGCGACCGGACGGGGAACTGCGATCATGCTCAGCCGCGTTCCCTGGAAAAGCGTTGGAGTGGGGAACGGAGCCGGCAGCGAAATCGTGCGCAGGGCGGCTTCAGCTAGGTCATCTCGCCGGCGGCTCCTCGTCCGGGTCGGCCGGCTCCGCCCCATGCGACGCATGGCCCGGCCGGACGATCCGCTCATCGCGCGCCTCCCGCGGCGCCGGCGACCACGGTCGGTCCTGCTCGGTCGAGCGGTCACTGGTCAAGATGAACCCCCTCTCGTCGCTCCAAGCTAGCCCGACCGCGCCGAAACGGCCGAGCGCCTTCTCGTCGAGCACGAATTTGGCGGCGCAGTCGGCGGGCGCGGTGAACGCGCTCACGATAATCTCCGCCCGCGCGCAATCCTCCTCGAAAGCCATGCGGTCGATGACGAGGCTTAGCGACTCGCCCTCGGGCAGCGCGGCGACGCAGCCGAGCCGGTCGCAAGGCGCGTTCGAGTCGCGCGCGTCCGCCGGTTCGCGCCCGTCGCCGTCGGCGGTGAGCCATTGCTCGGCGGCAAAAGCGTTGAGGCGCTTGCCGACGATCTGCAACAGCCCGTCGGCGTCGCGCACCGCGGCCTGCTCGCCCGTGGGGGCCACGATGACGTCGTAGCGCGGTCCTTGCGTCGCGCCGATCACGCCGACGACGGCGAGCGGAAGCGCGCTCGCGCGGAAGATCCACGTGCGCCAGACGGTCGCGCTCATCACCGCCAGCGCCAGGAACGGCAGCGCCCATGGCGCAAAGGCGCGCAAGTGCAGTGTCGAGCCGGGAGCGGCGGCGATGAAGCGCGCCACCCACAGGATGAACTTGATCCCCGCCCCGACGTAGAGCCAGACCGGCGCGTCGAGCCCGAGCGGATAGAGCACGGCGCCGACGAGCGCGCCCGGCACGGCGAAGAACTCGATGATGGTGAGCGTCAGCGGATTGCCGATCAGCACATAGGGGCTCAAGTCGTGGAAGTGGTAGGCCATGAACGAGGCGGTCGCGCTTGTGGCGCAAGCGGTCGCGATGAGGAGCGCAAGCGGTTTATGCAGCAGGTCGAGGAAGAGCCCCGGCGGCGCTGCGCGCCCCTGCCGCTGAGGATAGGCGTCTCGCCCGGCGTCCATCCCCGCAAGCCGCGCCTCCATCACCGCAACGAGCGCCGCCACCGCCGCGAAGGAGAGTTGAAAACTGACGCCCAAGATCGCCTCGGGCTCGATCGTCACGACTGCGAACACGGCGAAGGCGAGATTGCGCATGGTCAGCGCGCGCCGATCCATGACGACCGCGCTGAGCACAATGAGCGTCATGACGAGCGCTCGCTCGGTGCCAACGCGCGAGCCGGTCGCGATGTCGTAAAGGAGCGAGCCGATCATCGCTGCGACCGCCGCCCATTTCTTGATCGGATATTTAAGCGCCAGCGCCGGCGAGAGCGCAAGCAGGCGCCGCGTCGTCACAAAGAAGATCCCCGCGACGAGCGTCATCTGCACGCCCGAGATCGTGATGATGTGAAAAATGCCGGCCTCGCGAATGAGGTCCCTGGCGTCGTTCGACAGGAAATCGCGCTTGCCCGTGACCATGGCCGCGGCGACCGCGCCGGCGTCGCCGCCGATGATCGCATTCACCCGAAGCGCGAGGCGGTTGCGCGCGTGGTCAATCGCGGCGTCGAACCGTTGCCGTAAAGTCGCGTCGCGCGGCGGGGCCACGACGCGGATGGCGCCGAGCGCCGAGCCGACCGCCCCGACGCCGGCGAAATAGGCGTCGCGGGCGAAGTCGTAGCCGCCCGGCAGCGCCGCGTGCGAGGGCGGCAGGAGGCGCGCTTTGAGCGCAACAAAGTCGCCCGCCGAGACGTCGGGCGTCTTGCGCGTCGTCACCCGCACGCGGCGCGGGACCTTGTCGGCGGGCATGCCCTCGGCGTCGTCCACCGCGACGATGAGCCGCGCGCCGACCGGCCTCAAATCGACTTCCTCGACGAAGCCGGCAAGCTCCACGATCCGGATGCGGTCGAGCACCGGCGCTGCGGCTCGCGCGGTGCGCAGCGACATCGCGAGGAAGCCGCCGAACAGCGCCGCGAGCGCCAGCATGACGCCGAACGCGAGGGGGCGCGCGCGCGACGCCCAAGCCGCGCCGGCGAAGAGCGCAGTCAGCGCCGCCGGCAGCCAGAGGACCGGCTCGCGGTCGGCCGCGAGATTGAGCGCGACGCCGCCCATGGCGGCCGTCGGCAGCCAGAGGAAGAAACGCCGCTCCTCGAGCTCGCGGTCAAGCGCGCTTGCAAAGACCGCGCGCCAGTCGGGCGCCCACGCCGCCGGGCCCGAAAAGCCCGCGGTCGCAGCGACAGCGCCGCTCCGGCCGGATGTGACCATGCGTCAACATTAAGCACATAGCGCGAGCGGAGGAAAGGGCGGCGACCCGCTGAACGGCCTACTCGTCGTTGCTGGCGTTCAAATCCTCGCTCGCGATCGTTTCGGTCGCGCAGCGCTCGCCGAGCTGTTCGCGCAAGCGGTTGATCTCGGCGATGGCGCGGCGGACGAGCTCGATCTCCTCGTGCGCGGTCCCGGCGTCGCGCGGCGCGGCGCGGCGGTCGCTGAGCCGTCCGAGCCAGTCTTCCAGGTCGTCGACGATGTCGTTTGTGTGCATCTCACCCTGCATGTCCCCTGACCTATCGCTCCCATTTGACGCGTGCACCCGTTCGATCGTTGCCTCGCGACCGCCCTTGGATGCGGTCGAGGACCGCGCCTTCCGCGCGCTCGCCGAGCGCGCCTACAACGCTCACCACGCGCTTGCAAACTGTAGCGCGGCGAGCGCATCTACAAGGTGCGATACTTCGACGCCTCGCGCCCGTGACCGCGGCTCAAACATGCGCTCAGCGCACGCAACCCCCGCGCCGGCGCTCGCGCAGCGCGAGAAAGGCCCCGCAGCCGGTCACGATCGCGGCCCCGACGAGAGTGGCCGCCGGCGGCCAGTCGCCGAAGACGAGAATTCCGGAGGCAATCATCCAGACCAGCTGCGTATACGAGAAGGGGGCCAGCACCGGCGCGGGCGCGAACCTGTGGGCGAGGATGAGCAAGAGGTGTCCCGCCGCCCCGAAGACACCGAGCCCGGCCATCACGAGCCACACATGCAGGGAGGCGGGCCGGGTCCAGATCCACGGCAGGACGGGAGTGAGCGCGACGACGCCCGCGACTTGCGTCCAGGCGAAGGTCGTCTGAGGCGGATCCGCCGCGGCGAGTTTCCGAGTCGCGAGCACGTAGAAGGAGTTGCACAGGACGCCCGCGACGGCCACGAAAACGACCGGCTGAAAGGCCGCGGTCCCCCGGCGGGTGGCGATCAAGACGCCCAGGAATCCGATCGCAATGGCGATCAGCCGCTCCCTTCCTGCCCGCTCGCCCAGCACCGGCCCGGCCAATAACGCGACAAAGATCGGCGTGAGGAAGGAGATCGTCGAACTGTCGGCGAGCTGCAGCTTTCGCAAGGCGACGACAACTGCGGCCGTCGAGCCGAGGAGAAGCAGCGAGCGGATCGCCTGCAGCCCAGGTCGTTTCGAGCGCGGCGCGCCCGAGCGCGACCATGGCCGGGCGACCGCGAGCGCGATGAAGCCGGCGCCGAGATAGCGCGACCAGACGATCTCAGCGACCGGCAGGCTCCTGCCGAGCCATTTCGACGACGTGTCGAGCCCGGTGAAGCAGAGCATGGCGCCGCACATGAGCCCGATCGCGACGACCCGCATGCGGCGGTCCTCGGCGAGCGCCGCGGCTGTCGTGGCAAGCGCGCGGCTCAAGCGAGGGGGGCCCGGTCCACCGCCTCGCGTTCGATGCGGATCACCTGGGGCTTGTCGCGGACGACGCCGTCCGCGACGGCATGGGCGAGCGCGTCACGGATCAGGGCCTCGGTGGTGCCGTGCGTCATGAGCACGACGGGCGCAATCCCGGCGGCGGCCGCCTCTTTCGTCGGCCGCTTCTGCATGATCGCCTCGAGCGAGATCAGTTTCTCGCCCATGCGCGCGGCGATCGCCCCCATCGCTCCGGGGCGATCCACGACGGCGAGGCGCACGTAGTAGCCGCCCTCGTGCCGCTGCATCGGCACCCGGTCCGCGTCCACGAGCGCAGCCGCGGGGCGGCCGAAGGCCGACAGCCTCAGCCCACGTGCGATGTCGAGGACGTCGGCTGCGACGGCTGAAGCGGTGGCGTCGCCCCCTGCCCCGGGGCCGACCAGCGTCAGCTCGCCGACCGCGTCGCCCTCGACAGAGACGGCGTTGAGCACGCCCATCGTCTGAGCGAGCGGGGCGCTCTTCGCCACCATCGTCGGATGCACGCGCTGCTCGACGCCGTGCGGCGTGCGCTCCGCGACGCCGAGGAGTTTTATCCGGAAGCCAAGTTCGTCGGCCGCGGCGAGGTCGGCGAGCGTGATCGATTCGATGCCCTCGACCGAGACGGCGTCGGCGTCGATCTTCGAGCCGAAGGCGAGCGAGGCGAGGATCGCGAGCTTATGCGCCGTGTCGAACCCGCCGATGTCGAAGGTCGGGTCGGCCTCGGCGTATCCGAGCCGCTGCGCCTCGGCCAGACATACGCCGAACGGCAGGTTGTCCGTCTCCATGCGCGAGAGGATGTAGTTGCAGGTGCCGTTCAGGATGCCGGAGACGCGCTGGATCGCGTTGCCGGCGAGGCTCTCGCGCAGGGTCTTGATGACCGGGATGCCGCCGCCGACCGCGGCCTCGTAACAAAGGGGCGCGTCGTGCTGCTCGGACAGGACCGCGAGCCGGAGGCCATGCGCGGCCAGCATCGCTTTGTTGGCCGTGACGACTGGCAGCCCGCGCGCCAGCGCCGCCTTGACCGCCTCAAAAGGGGCGCCGTCGGCGCCGCCGATGAGTTCGACGAAAACGTCGATGTCAGCGGAAGCGGCCATCTCGGCCGCGTTCGCGTAGAAGGCCGCGTCGTCGAGGCCGGCTCCGGACGAACGCTTGTGTCGGGCGCTATAGGCGGAAACGACGATTTCCCGCCCCGAACGGGCGAGAAGCCCGTCGCGGCCCCTGCGGATGAGATTGACGAGGCTCGAGCCGACAACGCCGATGCCGGCGATCCCAAGGCGCAGCGGCTTCGTCATCGCGCTCCCGATTCGCTCACGAAACTCCCGACTCGAATGTCGCCCAGCGGGCCGCCAAACAAGCCGGCTCAGCCCCAGCGCTCGGCGGCGGATTTCTTCTTCTTCTTGCGCTCCTTGCGGGCGGCGTAGCGGGCGTCGCGCTCGAGCTTCTTCTCGTATTCGAGCCTCTCTTCCTCCTCGCGGCGGCGTTGCTCCTCGGCCTCGCGCGCCAGCGCTTCGAGCCTGAGCTGCTCCTGGCGGACGGCCTCATCGGCGGCGTTGCGCGCGGCCGCCGCCACGGCCTCTTCTGCATTGCGCCGCGCGCGCTCGGCGTCGCGGACCGCGCGGGCTTCGAGGATCTCCTTCCGCTTCGCCTCCCGTTCGATAACCGCCGGGTCGCTGGGGTCGTATTTGGCGTTGGCGAGGAATTTTTCGACCATAGCCTTGCGGGCCTTAGCGGCCGCGGCCTGGCGGTCGGCAAAGCTGTTACCGTTCATGAGAGACATCGCATTCCTGAGCGATCGGATGTTGGGGATGTTGGCTCATGCCATAGCGCGTGCAAATCGGCAATGATTTTCCGTCTATAGCGCCAATGCGGTGAACGCGAGGCAAATCGCCGCGCTCCCCCTTGTGGCGCCCGGAAAGCATTGATCGCAGACGCTCACGGGATTAGCTTCATATGGCCCGCGAGAGGCGCTGAGACAAGGGAGCGAAACCCATGGGCGTTGCGACTGACGCGAGCTCGCCAGCCACCGCCGGTCCCGCGTTCGAAGGCGGCGGGATCGAGATTCGCAAGATCGAGATCGCTGATGTCATCGAATGCATCGAAAAGGGCGTTCGCGACTTCAGCCGCGCGCCGCTCTACGGCATCTTCTTCGGGGCCATCTATGCGGTCGGCGGGCTCTTGATCGTTTGGCTCACATTCACTTTTGGCTATTTCTATCTCGCCTATCCGTTCATCATGGGCTTCGCGTTGTTTGCGCCGTTCGGCGCGGCGGGCACGTATGAGATTTCGCGCCGGCTCGAAGCCGGCGAGCCGCTTTCCTGGCCGATCGTGATCGGCGCCGTTTGGGGGCGCGTGGGCAAGGAGCTCGGCTGGCTCGCGCTGGTCAGCCTGTTCACCTTCATCATCTGGCTCGACCTCGCGGTCTTCCTGTTCCTCGTCTTCTATGGCGTCCACGTCCCTTCGCTGCCCGAGCTCGTCACCCAAGTCTTCACCACCGCCTATGGCCTCTGGTTCCTTCTCGTCGGCAACGGCATCGGGGCGATCATCGCGCTCGTCGTCTTTTCCTTCACCGCAGTTTCGCCGCCGCTCATCGTCGACCGCGACGTCGACTTCGTGACCGCCCTCACGACGAGCGTGAAGACGGTCTTGGCCAACCCGCGCCCGATGCTGGCCTGGGCGGTCGTCATCGGCGCCGACCTCGCGATCTCCTTCGTGACGCTGTTCGTCGCGCTCCTCGTCATCTTCCCGGTCCTGGGCCACACCACCTGGCATCTCTACCGTCGGCTGATCGCCTGACACTGACCTTGGCGAGACCCGTCTGAACCACGCGTGCAAGTTCTGGCAACGAGCAAGCGATTCCAAAGGCTTAGACGCCAAAAACTGTCAAAACGCAACTCCCAAGCTGCCCTCGTGCCTCAAGGAGCCGCGCGAAAGCGTGGCGTCTCGAAGGACGCTCCAGAAGGCGCCAACGAGGCCGGGAGATGGACCATCCTTCGAGACGCGATGGCTCTCGCATCGCTCCTATAGGCATGAGGCGCTGAAGTTGGCGCCGGTGGTTGCCGGGATCTCACAGCGCGGGTTCCTCAATTTTCCGACTTTCGGCGCCACGGTTGAGCGTGGCGACGCTCCGGCTTAAGTCCACGCGCAAATGCTTCTCCTGCCATTCGGCTTTTCATTTGACCGCCAAAACAAAGCCTAGCATGTTTTTGGATAACAGAAAAGAGGATTTTGCGGCGCCCCACGCCCCCACCGCGCTGGCGGCGTCGGGCGGTCTGGCGAGGGTCGACTCGGCGGTCCGGGTCTGGCTCTTCGCCGTTGCGGCGCTCGTCTTCGCTATGGTGCTTGTCGGCGGCGCGACCCGGCTTACGGAGTCCGGCCTCTCGATCACGCAATGGAAGCCGGTGACCGGCGTGATCCCTCCCCTCAGCCCCGCGGACTGGCAGGCCGAGTTCGACCGCTACAAGCAAATCCCGCAATTCGCGAAGCTCAACCCGGACATGACGCTCGCCGGCTTCAAGACCATCTTCTGGTGGGAGTGGGGCCACCGGCTGCTCGCGCGCATCGTCGGCGCAGCGTTCGTCCTGCCGGCGCTCTGGTTCTGGCTTACTGGCCGGCTCAAGGGCAGGCTTGGCGGGGAGGTCCTCGTCGCGACTGGGCTTCTCGCGCTTGAGCCGATCGTCGGCTGGTGGATGGTAAGTTCGGGCCTGAGCCAACGCACCGAAGTGGCGCAGGATCGCCTTGCGCTGCATCTGCTCATCGCCGCCGGCGTCTTCGGCGCGCTCATCTACGCCGCGGTCGGCCTGGGCCGGCGGACGCGCGAGGCGGGGCCGCGCGGCTTCGTCGTCGTGGCCGCGGCGTTCGTTGCGCTCGTCTATTGTCAGATCGGGCTCGGCGCGCTGGCCGCGGGCTTACGAGCCGGCCTCGTCTACAACACTTGGCCGCTCATGGGCTCGAGCCTGCTGCCCGGCGAGGCCTTCCCAACGCCGTGGCTCGGCGCGCTCGTGAACGACCCGACGACGGCGCAGTTCGACCACCGGATGGCAGGCTACGCTGTGGTGGCGTTTGCGACCGTTCAAGCGCTGGCGGCGCTTCGCTTGGCGTCGCCCGCTCTCGTCCGCCGCGCGGCGCTGCTCGCCGGCGCCGCGACTTTGCAGGCCGCGCTCGGGATCGCGACGCTCGTCATGGCCGTTCCGCTCGGGCTCGCCCTCGCCCATCAGGCCGTCGCGCTCGTCCTCTTCGGCCTTGCGGTCGCGCACTGGCGCCGGGCGCAGATGGAGCGCGCTTAGGACCTCGCCGCGCGTCGACTCCGACCTGTCGTTCGTGCCCGCTTGGACTGACAGCAAGGCGGCTGGAATCGGTCCCAAAGCCGCCTTTCCGCGAGAGGCTCGCCGCCGCCTCGCTTCAGGTCAATCGCTCAATAAACGAACCGGCAATTACTTCTACTGAGTCACAAGCGCATTTTGCGGATTCGCCGAGTGTAAGGCTCTGATATTTTGCCGATTCGTTTGGTTGGCGGAGGCGGCGAAGGTGGACGG
>Ga0209040_10000144_pt1 | contig 46425 bp, 48 predicted proteins | sample BogFormECP12_OM3_FD_188240 | JGI IMG/M metagenome (GOLD analysis project Ga0209040, IMG submission 188240) | Bog forest soil microbial communities from Calvert Island, British Columbia, Canada - ECP12_OM3 (SPAdes) (version 2) | ecosystem: Environmental > Aquatic > Freshwater > Wetlands > Bog ... | reverse complement strand
TCCGGTTCCGATCCTCAGGGCCGTTTGCGGCCGATCATGATGAACAGGCCGCCATCGCGGCCACCCTCCAGCAGCATCCGCAGCTCGGTCGCCAGGTGCTCGAGGCGTCGGCCGCGACGCCGCGGCTGGAACAGCCGGCTGCCCGGCCCGAAGCTCCCGCCGTCGGCGGGAGGCAGGCTGGAGAGGAAGTCAACCCCGCTGGAATCGAACCAGCCCAGCACCTCGTCGATCGAATGCCGCGACTCGTGGGGATGCTTGTACTGATCGCGGAACCAGGCCTGCCAGCGTCCCTGGTTCATCTTGCCGTCGGTCAGCCGTTGGTCGAGGAAATACAGGGCTGAACCGGTGCGATCGAACAGCCGCCGCCGCCACAAGGTCGGCAGCCGTCCCAGCGAGTTGTACAGCCCGATCAGCACCAGGCCGCCCCGCTTCAGTTTGCGGATCAGCGCATGGTAGCCGCCGCGCGGGTCGCCGGTGTGATGCAGCACACCGTTGGAGATGATGACGTCGAGGCTTTCGTCGCGAAACGGCGGCCGGAACAGGTTCATCTGCAGGAAGGCGGCATTGTCGATGCGGAACCGCGAACGAAACCCCTCGGCCAGGCCGAGTGAATTCGAGCAGATATCGCCGCCGAAGCAGCGCCGGTTCCAGGCCAGGGCCAGGAAGTTGGTGAGCTGACCGGTGCCGCAACCGGCTTCCAGCACCACGGCGCCATCGGGAAGCTGCTCGTCCAGCATCGCCGCAAAGACGCCAGTGCGAGCCTTTCGCGCCAGGCTTTCGCGTGAGTCCAGGTCGTCGTAGTTGGGAAACGGCGTCTCCTCGTAGAACGCCTTCACCATGTCCGTGACGTCGTTGTGCGACAGCTCCGGCCCGAGCGGAACGAACAGGCGGGGGATCCGGTGCTCGATCGGATACCGGCGGGCCCCGTCGGCGGTGACGATCGTGTCCTCGCGCAGCGTCAGCGGCTCATCGGTCGCCGGGCAGCGCAGGACATCCCAGCAATCGCGCAGCGGGGCGGACAGCGGTGCCAGGGCGCCGTCTGCGATGACAGTGGACGTAGCCACCTAGAACAACGTGTAAATGAATGGAGCCAGCGCCGAACCTTGGGTGAAGACTATCAACCCGCCGAGCAGTGCCATGACGAGGAAGACTGGTGCGAGCCAGTACTTGCGCCGCGCCTTCATGAATTCGGCGAATTCAACGACGAAACTCAGCATTGCAGGGTCACCGGCAACCCGCTCCGAACCGATGTCGCCACCCACTGAACTGGCGCGCTACCGACATCCCAAGCGAGGAGGGCCGGAAGAGCGGTAAAGCCGGCGAACACCCAGCCGAAGTTGCGGTCGGACGACACCCGGCCCGGACCATCTCCGGTCGGCCGCAATCCCTGGCGCAGATTATTCCTGGTCGACGGCACCGCAAAACCTCTGCTGGACGGTGACGGTTAAGGGCATATCCATATGAAAAGCAAGCACTTTCAGTCCCCGTATGCCCCTCCGCGGTTCCGCCGCCGGCAACTTACCTCCCTGCCCTGCGCAGTTGCAACAGAATATCGCTGGAAGGCCCACAGAGTTCATCCAGTCGCTTGAACCTGGGGCGCCTGATGCTTTATCGAGGACCGAGGATTCCCTTAGGCTAAACAACGGCTCTCCTAGTGTCTCGCGAGTGAACTGGAATGCCGGCCTCGCAGTTGAGAAAAGGTGGTGCGATGAGCAGCAGCGTACAGGCGCGGAACAGGTTTGAGCGCATGAGCAAGTCCAAGCGCGTGCTTTCGATACTGATCGCGCTCGCGGTCGTTACAGTGGCTCTGATGGCTGCCGCGGAGGGCGCGGTGCGCCTCAGGCAGTGGATCCGGTATGGCAGCATTCAAGACGTATTCTATGTGTATTACGTGGACCGAAATTTGGGTACCTGGTTTCCCAAACCTAATCTCGACATCAATTTGGCGCGCAGGTCGCATATAACGATCAACAGTGCAGGATTCCGCAGCCCGGAGATCCAACTCACCCCGCCCACGCCGCACACCATTCGGCTCGCATTCCTCGGCGGATCGACAACGTTCTGCGCCGAGGATAGCCGGAATGAGACGACCTGGCCATACCTGGTAGCCGAGAAGATGCAGCAGCATTATCCGAAGGTGAAGATCGAGTTCATCAATGCAGCGGCCAGCGGATACCTAATGCACGATTCGCTAATAAGCTTTGAGAACCGGGTTCGACCCTATCATCCTGACATTGTCTTCATTTACGACGCCCACAATGACCTTGACCTGGAAAGTCATAAAGTCGCGTTCCAGAGGCATCTGGTGGACAAGCCCTTCAGCAACTTTGCAACACCAGAAAACGATGAGGAGAAGGAAAACATCTTCATGCGTAACTCAATGCTTCTTTCCCTCGTTAGGAAGAACATCCTTTACTATACGGCACAAACGGAGGGCCAAAGTCCTGACTACAAGATGACCGTTGATTTTGACAAGCTTTCGATTCCATACGAACAGCGGGTCAGGGACCTCGCCGCGCGAATCCGCGACGCCGGTGCGATCCCGGTTCTGGTAACCTTCTCGCCCCGCGTGCGACCCGAGCAGACGCCGGAACAAAAGCTGGAAGCGACGCGACACGCATTCATTTTCATGCCCTATTACACGCCGGAGAGTCTGCTTCAGGGCTACATCGCCTTCAACAACGCCATGCGCCGCATCGCGGCGGACTCAAGTGCAGAACTGGTTGGGGACGAATACGCGATCCCGGCAGACAAGGAGCATTATACCGACGATGTCCATTTCACCGATGCTGGGTCGGCTTCGATGGCCGATCGTGTGACGCGGATCATCTTCCAGGACCCCGTCATCAACCGGTTGATCTCCAGTAGAGAGGCGGAGAAGGGCTCCTGATCAAGCCGCCCCGGCGGCCTCAATCCACTGCTTCCGGCCGGGGCGCGCCGTGTGGCCCTCGCGACCCAATGCCAAGCCGCGCCGGGGCGGCATCTGGTAGGATACTTATCCCTTGAAGTTAGATCCGATGGCACCTACCTTAGCCTCCTTCCCAACTGTCGGATCACCTCATGCGCAGCACCCATTACCTCCCCCGCCTCCCCGCCACGGTTGCCGGTGTTCTGCTCGAGCGGCTCCGCTCGGCCCTGCCGGCGCCCATCCCCGATACGCCCGAGAACCGCGCCACCCGTGACCATGACGCCTTCGCTGCCGTCGCCGCGTTGCGACCAGCCAACGCGGCCGACGCCTTATTTGCCACCATGATTGTCGCGGAACAGGCCCATGCCTCCGAGTGCCTGCGGATGGCTGGCCTGATGCGGCAGGATTCCGGGATGGCCGACCGCTACCGCACCCTGGGCAACCGCATGATGCGCGAATCGCTGAGTTCCCTGGACTTGCTCCGCACGTGCCAGGCCGGCGCAGCGGGACAAGCCGCGAGCCCGCCGCCAGCCGCGAGCCCGCCGGCCGGTCCGCTACGGGATGTCTCGCTTCCGACCCAGGGTGAAGCGCCACGGCCGGCCGCCCAGCCCGCGACCGATGCCAGACAACAGCGTGCCGCACGCATCCGCGCGTTGGACCTGCGCGTGATCGAGACGCCTCCCACCAGGCACTGACGGGCGCCGGGACCGCCCGGCTTGACGCGAGGCGATCGGCAGTCGCTACTCCCGGCCATTCGTTCGCGCGTGGGAGGAAACCACATGCCAGTCCGCCTCGTCGTCACGATCACCGCGCTACCCGGCAAGGGCTCGGAACTCGCGCAAGCGTTCCGCTCGCGCTGCGCCGAGGTCATGCAGGAGCCTGGCTGCGAGCAGTTCGAGGTGTTCCAGAGCGTGCTGAACCCCGACAAGCTGGCGTTGCTCGAACTGTGGAAGGACCAGGCCGCGCTCGATGTGCACGCCAAGGTGAACGAAACCCGCGCCCCGATGCCGCCAGGGCTGCGGTCAGGAGCAGGCGTGCGTGAGGACTACCAGTACAGCGTCACCAGATAGCCGCACCGCCTGGTCTCCGCCACGGAGACACGAGACGCGGATGAGACTCGTCAGGCGGTAGCTCCGCCGTCCACCGGCAGCGCCACGCCGGTGATGTACGACGCCTCGTCCGAGATCAGGAACAGCGCAGCGTTGGCGATCTCCTCCGGCTGCGCCGGCCGCCCCATCGGCACCTGACCGCCGCGCTTCACCACCAGCGTCTCCGGCGTCTCGCCCGGCGGCAACTGGCTGTCGGGACGCGCGACAAACACCCGCAGCATCGGCGTATCGGTGGGGCCGGGGCATACCGCATTGACCCGGATCTTCTCCCGCGCATAACGCTTCGCCAAGCCATGCACCAAGCCCACCACGCCAAACTTGGCGATGTTGTAGACCGGGCTGAACTGCGATCCGGTGAGTCCCGAGGTGGACGCGGTATAGAGCAGCGCCCCGCCACCGCGTGCTCGCAGTTCCGGGATTGCCGCCTCGGTGGTGACCAGCACCGTGCGAAGGTTCAGGTCCATCGCCAGCTCGTAATCCTTCCAGTCGATGCCCTCGATTGCCGCGGGACCTGGATGTCCGACATGGTTCCAGACGAAATCAAGTCCGCCGAACGCATTGGCGGTACGGCGGACGATCTCACGCGCGAACCCGTCCTGCCGCAGATCGCCGGCCAGTGCGATCGCCCTGCCGCCGCGATCGGTGATCTGCTTCACCACCGCATTGGCGCCCGCCTCGTCCAGGTCCACCACCCCAACCGCCGCGCCTTCCTGTGCGAAGCGCAGTGCACCGGCGCGACCCATGCCGGACGCCGCGGCGGTGACGATCCCGATCTTGTTTTGGAGGCGCATGACGCCCTCCTTCAGCGCCGGGCGTTCAGCCAGCCCAGCATGATGCGGTTGAACGTGTCGGGATGCTCGACATTGGGGAAATGCAGCGCATTGGCGATCTGCTCGTAGCCACCGCCCGGGACCAGCCCTGCGAGCCGCCGGTTGTCCGCCGCCGGCGTGCCCGCATCGTCCGCGCCGCACACCACCAGTACCGGCAGCTTCAGGGACGGTAGCCGCGCGACGAAATCGAAGTTCCGGATCGCTGCGACACAGCCGAGATAGCCCGCCGGCGTAGTCCCGACGATGGTATCGCGGATCTGCTTCCAGCGCCCTGGCCGGCTCTGCTTCACCGCACTGGTGAGCCAGCGCTCGATCGTGGCATCGGCCAGCGGCGCCAGCGAGTTAGCGCCGCGCACGGTATCCACGCGCTGCTGCCAGACCTCCGGCGCGCCGGCCGGCGTGGACGGCAGTGTGTCACACCACATCGCCGATGCCAGCTTGCCGCCGTGCTCCAACGCGAGGGCCTGTCCCAACATCCCGCCGATCGACAAGCCGATGAAATGCACACGTGGAATCGAAAGAGCGTCGAGCACCGCGGCGACGTCAGACGCGAGCGCACTCATCGTGTAGTCGCCGCCCACCGGCCCGCTGCCGCCGTGGCCGCGCATGTCAATGCGCAGCACGCGGAAGCCGGCTTGCAACAGCGGCGGCACCTGCTCGGTCCACATGCCACCGTCCGAAGCCAGCGAATGCGTCATGCAGACGACAGGACCGGTGTCCGGTCCCACGAGATCATAGGCGATGTTACGTCCTTCGAGCGGCAACAGCATGGCTCGTACTCCTGCTAATCGTCATGGCCGGCCTTGTGCCGGCCATCCACGTCCTTCTTGCCGGATAGTATCAGCCAGTTTCCATCGGCAGACTTTCATCCTTCGCCCACTCGGACAGCGAGGCATCGTACAGTTTCACATCCTTGTGGCCAAGCATGATCAGCGCCAGGGCATCCGCACTGGCGGCGATGCCGCCGCCGCAGTAGTTGATCACCTGCCGGTCCATCGCGCCAACCGCTTCGAAGCGTTTCCGTAGTTCGTCGGCCGGAAGGAAGGTGTTAGTGTCAGGATCCAGCAAGTGCGCCGCGGGCACATTCACGCTGCCCGCGATGCGGCCAGGCCGGCCGTAGCTGTTGCCGCCGCCGCCGGTGTGCTGCTGCGGCTGCAGCGCGTTGATGGTGCAGATCGCGCCGTTGCCGATCGCGTGCAGCACCTCGTCCTTGCCGACCATCAGGTTGCGCACCTCGCGCACGATGAAGTTGCCCGCCTGTCGCGACCGAGCGGGACCGGTCTCGGCCGGGCGGCCTTCGCTGTGCCACTTCTGCCAGCCGCCGTTCAGCACCGCGGCGTTGTCGTGGCCGAATTCGTGCAGCAGCCACCAGAGCCGCGTCGCCCACCACACGTTGGCGGTGCTGTAGGTCACCACGCGCGTCGTGTTGTTGACGCCGAACCGACGCATCGCGGCGGCGAAGTCGTCCGGCGTCTGGCGCATGAAGCGCAGGCTCTGCGACGTATCCGAAACGTCACGCAGCATGTCGACGAACTGCGCGCCGGGGATGTGGCCGGCCTCGAAGTCCTCGCGCCCCGGCTTGACCTGATAGGTGATCTTCGGATCTGGAATCAGGTGCGTGGTGCAGTCCAACACCAGCACATCGGGATTGTTCAGGTTCTGGGCGAGCCAGTCGGTCTCGACCAGGTACTCGGGATGGGTGAAGCCGCTCATGCCGCCAACTCCGCCAGTTCGATCAGCACATTGCCCGTCGACGCCGGATCGAGGAACGCGATACGTGCGCCGCCGTGGCCGATCCGCGGTGTCTCGTCGCGCAGCTTGACACCCTTGGCCTTCAGTTCGGCCAGCGCACCATCGATGTCCTCGACCTCGAAGCAGATATGGAACAGGCCCTCGCCCTTCTCAGCGATCCATTGGTTGACACCAGAGTCCGGTGCCTTGCTTTCCAGCAGTTCGATATAGGTCTCGCCGACCGGCAGCATGGCGAGCCGTGTCGCGCCGATCTGTTCCTCGTATTCCAATGGGATGCCGAACGTGTGCTGCAACAGGTCCATCGACTGTTGCAGCGAATTCACCGCGATGGCGATGTGCTCCACTCGTTTGATCTTCATCGTTGCCTCCTCAGGAAATCGTCACGCCGCTGTCCACCGGATAGACTTGGCCGGTGACCATGCGGGATTCGTCCGACGCGTTGCCTGCCACCAGCTTGCGCACACGCTCGGTCATCGTTGCCGACGGCGCGATTGCGTTCACCCGCACGCGCTGGGCAGCGAACTCCAACGCCATCGAACGTGTCAGCGCCGCCACGCCGCCCTTCGCCGCAGTGTAGCAGTCGCGGCCGGCGATGCCCATCAGCGCGACATTCGACGACATGTTATACCAGGCGCCCTAAGGATTGACCCATGCCCAAGTGCGGTGAGCGATGGAATTGATGCGCTCGGGATCACCGACGAGGAAGAGCCAGGCCTCCTTACAGGCCGCCACGATGGCTTGGTAGTTGTCCCAGACACGCATGCTGAGCTGATTGCCCCTGAGATAGTCCCAGATGTTCTCCATCGGGTTGAGTTCCGGCGAATAGGGCGGCAGCGGCAGAAGAGAGATGTTGTCTGGCGTGTGCAGGCGCTTGCCCCGTCGATGCCAGCCGGCGCCGTCACAGACCAGTACAGCATGTGCGCCCGGCGCGACTTGTGCGCTGATCTCCTTCAGATGCTCGTTCATCGCTTCGGTATTGGCAGCGGGCATGATGATCGCTGCTCCAACAGCGTGCGCGTGGCAGATCGCGCCGAACAGGTAGGCCGAGTCATGCCGGTTGTCTCGCACTGCGGGAGGGCGCGAACCGATCGGCGCCCAGATATATTCCAGGGATCCCTTCTGCCCCACTCTGGCTTCGTCCTGAAACCAGATTTCCACCGGCTTCCCCGCAGCCGAAGCCGGCAACGCCTCGGCTACCAGGCCGGCGAAGTTCTTTTAAAAGCCTCCTGGGCTGCGGCATCCTTCTTCGGGTGATAGGGCCGCGGCTGCAACCGGGTCATGCGAAGCCGACCCAGCAGCTTACCGACGGTACGCTCGTGCACCGTGACCAGCCAACGGGCAGCGATCTCTACGCGCAGCTCAGCGCAGCGCCAGCGCACCACCTTGTTGCGCTCCAGATCCGGCCCTGCCAGTACCAGAGACCGAAACTCCTCCATCTGGGCCTCGTTCAGCGCCGGGGGACGTCCCGCACCCCAGCGCGAACTCAACCCAGCCACGCCGCCCGCGTTGTAGCGATGCGCCCAGTCGCGCAGCGTCTGCCGATCCATTCCGCTGAGCCGCGCCGCCGCCTCGCGTGAATGCCCCTCCAGGATCAGAGCGATGCCCAGCAGACGCCGCACCACCGCGCCGTCGCGCGTCCCTGCCGCCAGCTCCCTTAACGCCGGCGCCGACAGCTCCAAGCGAGTAATCTCGATCGCCTTGCACATCCAGCGTATTCTCCCTGCGAAGCGTCCCACCCGCAGACAGAATCCCACTCACGCCGATTCGTGAATCCCCCCACCGAGAGTCAATCCTTTCGGCGCCTGGTATAAGTAGCGTGTCGCCGATGCCACCAGCGCCTGCCAAAGCGCGGCTCTACGTTTGACCAACGCTGTGCCATTTTATGGAGCCGATCAAAGTCTCGTAAGTCTATGTCGAGTGCCTTTCGAGTTTCATGATCCAGAAGAGCATCAGTCCATTTCTGCACAATGGCATTAGTGTGGTCATAGGCCAAATTCTCGTCGTAGAGGCCCTGCCGCACACCAATTGCGAGTGTATCGAGGTAGTTCAATAGCACTACCACGTCCTGCGTATAGCTCGTCTCGTGCCCTTTGAATGTCTTGTCGTCGGAGGCTTGACGAAGCCGTCGTACGCAACCCTCAACGACGGCGTCGGACTCATACCGAATACATGCTGTGAGCGTTCTCTCACGTTTCTTTTCATTGCGTATAGTTAATATCTGCACAACGCCAACAAACTAGTAGCGTCACCAGAACAAATGCTAGTGTGGCGATTGTGAGACCGTCCATGAACCCCCCCTTATCGACAGCTCTCTTCGGCGCCCCAACATCCTTGGCATCATTCCAGCATGGGAGCCATCTCCAAGGCAATATGACCACCTGCGAGGTGTGGTAATCGCGGCGTGGCAGCGCGGAGGATTGCTACCGGGCGGCGGTGCTTGAGAAGATGGTGCCGGCAGAAAATATTGGCAACCAGCAGGGGGACGTTTCAATGGAGGGTCGGGCGGGGGATTCGGTGACAAACCATGAAGAGGAGCGACCTAAGTTGGCGCCCGCAGAATTGGAATCACGAACCCAGTTCTATCATGACCGGTTGTTCCCCAGCTTGCCTTGGTGGTTCCTTCCTTTCTGTCCTCTCGGTCTGTACCTTGGGACCGTTGCGGTAGTATGCTGGGTTCGGCTTCGGGGAGGAGCTGCGTGGCAACCACTGTCCGTTGTGCTCATTGCGATTTGGACCGTCGGGCCTCCAGCGTGGTTTCTGGTTGAGTATTTCCGTATGCCTTACATTCCAATCGATCGCTTACCAAACATCGAAGCGTTTAAATACACCCGTGAGATGGCGAGAGACTTTTGGATTGCTGCGGTTGCCTTGCTTGCGGCATTGGCAGGTGCTCATTTGTCTGGAGCCGGGGAATAGCGTGGTAAAATGTTTCCATATCAGCTAATTAGATCTTGCGGCTGTCATAGGCCCAGTGCATCAGCGCTTGACGTTGTCGTCGACGGCAATCCAGGTTCCCCGGCTCACAGTTCACCTGGATCTGCCGGACATGCCGGCGCATCGCCTTCCAGCGCTTGATCTGGCGCTGATCCTCCTCGGGCATGCGACGGCCCATGTAGTAGCGGCAGTACCACTGGAACCAGCCACGCGGATCGTCCGGATGGATCCAGCCCTTCGCGCGCCACACCGAAAGCGGTTGGCTGGCATCGACGCCAAAGAAGTTCATCGAGCAGTCGCGGCGCTGTGGTGACAGTTTCGCATGGATGAACCAGCTTGCCGGGAACTCGTCGCGCGTGTCGGTCATGTACTTGCCGCCGAACACGCCGAGTTCAAGCATCTGTTGGGGCGTCAGTTCCGGTGCGAATTCCGGGTCGAAATCGCGGCCGGCCGGCGCGGTCAGCTCATAGCAATAGCCGCACTGCATCCGGTCGTTCACGGCCACAATACGCCTGCCCATGCGACAGGATCATATCGCAAGCTCAGCCGAGCGGCATCGGCCCTACGTAGTTCGATTGCGGTCGGATCAGCCGCCCACCGGCCTGCTGCTCCAGTGCATGGGCGATCCAGCCCACCACGCGCGCAACCGCGAACGCACCGGTGAACGCATCGCGCGGCAGACCAAGCGCCTCCAACAGCAGCGCCGTGTAGAACTCCAGATTGGTCTGCAGCGATCGGTTCGGCTTGCGCTTCGCCAGCACGGCCAGCGCCGCCTGCTCTACCGCCTCCGCATAGCGCAGCCGGCCGATGTCGCGGTTCAGCCGCCCCACCACGGCCTTCACCACGTCGCTGCGCGGGTCCTGCACGCGATACACGCGGTGTCCGAAGCCCATCAGCCGGTTGCCACGCATCACTGCTTCATCCAGCCAGACCTGGGCGTTCTCCGCCGGTCCGATCGCATCGAGCATGTCCAGAACCGGACCCGGCGCGCCGCCATGCAGCGGTCCCTTCAGCGCACACAGTGCGGCGGTCACTGCATCGGTCAGGCTGGCCCGGGTGGACGCCGCGACGCGCGCGGTGAACGTCGATGCATTCAGTCCGTGGTCCGCCGCAGTCACCAGATAGGTATCGAGCGCGGCTGCCTCATCCGGCATCGGCGGCGCACCTGTCAGCATGCGCAGGAAATCGGGCGCGTGGCCGGACCGCGGATCGGGTGCCACAGGCAGCTTGCCGTCGCGGACGCGGATCACCGCGGCCAGTCCCACCGCCACTGTCGCGGTCAGCAGCAACGGCGCGTCCTCCGCGTTGTCCGGCACGCTCGCCAGCAACAGGCGCACCGCTGCAAGAGGCGACAGGCGGCCGGCGATCGGCAGCAGTTCGCGCATCCGCTCAAACGCGCGTTCGCGCGCCAGGCCGAGGTCGTGGCGCAACTCCGCCTCGCCGAGCGGGCGATCGACGAAATCCTGCCACAGCAATCCGGTCAGCCATTCGAAGCTGCGCCGTCCCGCGATGTCCTGCAGGTAATGGCCGCGCAGGATCAGCACGCCTGCTTCGCCATCGACCTTGCTCAGCACGGTCTCCGCAGCGACCACGTTCTCGAGGCCGTCGGCAACGTTGCTTGGCTCGCCACGCGGCATGTGCGTTCTCCTTGGCAGGTTGACGCCGCGATGCCATACACGGGGAGGACGCGAGTCAATCTTGATCAAGTGAATCAACATGTCAGCCGACAATGCCGCCCTGCCCGCCCGCTGGCTCACCGCCGAAGAAGCAACCGCAAGCCTCGGCGTGTCGCGCCAGACGCTGTACGCCTATGTCAGCCGCAGCCGGATTGGCGTGACCGCGGCGCCGGACGACCCGCGGCGCAGCCTGTACGACGCGGCCGATGTGCGGCGGCTCGCCCAACGCAATCGCACCGGACGCAGCCGTCGCGCCGTTGCCGCCTCGACGATCAGCTGGGGCGAGCCGGTCCTGGTCTCCGCCATCACCCGGATCGAGGGCGGGCGGCTGGAATACCGCGGTCAGGACGCGATCGCCCTTGCCGCGACCGCGACGCTGGAAGATGTCGCGGCGCTGCTGTGGCAGGTGGACACGTTGCCCCAACCCCGGTCACCTGCCGGCCGGCCCCCCACCCGCACGGTAGCCGGCGTTGCCGTACGGTGCATAGCCGCGATGGCGGACCTGGCGATGGCCGGCCGTTGGACGGGCCGTGTGGACAGCGTCCTGCCCGATGCGGCGCGCATCCTCGATCGCATGGCGTGGGCGGCGGCCTGCCTACCCAGCGGCGCCGTCTGGGCATCGTCGCTGCCCTTGCATGAACGACTGGCATTCGCCTGGCGCGTAGGCCCGAAGGCGGCCGACCTGATCCGCCGTGCGCTGGTGTTGACGGCGGATCACGAACTGAATGCCTCGACCTACGCCGCACGCGTCGTGGCATCGACCCGGGCGCCGCTCGGTGCCTGCGTGCTGGCGGGTCTGGCGGCGCTGGTCGGTCCATTGCATGGCGGCACGACCAACGAACTTCGTCACCTGCTCGCCGATCCCTTCGTGTCGGCTGACCCCTCGGCCGCCATCGCTGTCAGGCTGGCGCGCGGCGAGCGGATCCCTGCCTTCGGCCATCCGCTCTATCCGGATGGCGACCCACGCGCCGCGGCGCTGCTGGCGCGTGTGCGGCCGCCGCCGCGAACCCGGCGTCTGATCGAGGCGATGCAGGCGATGACCGGCATCCCACCCAACATCGACTGCGCGCTGCTGGTCCTGGAGGAACGGCTACGCCTGCCGACCGGTGCGGCCTTCGCCATCTTCGCGGTGGGTCGGACCGTCGGCTGGATCGCCCACGCGCTGGAACAGTGGCGCGACGGCACGCTAATCCGTCCGCGCGCGGTTTATCCGGGTACGAACGGCAAGGACGGATAGGACCGTGAGTGTCTCTAGCTGCCGATATTCACCACCAACACACGCCGGTTTCGCGCCTCGGGGGTCTGGTCGGGCGTGGGCACCATCAGCCCCTCCTGGCCCATGCCGATTGGCTGCAACCTTGCGCGATCGACGTGGAATTTGCCGGCCAGATACTCGGCGACAGCAATGGCGCGCCGGTCCGACAGCGCCTTGTTGTAATCGCGCCCGCCGACCGTGTCGGTGTGACCCTCGATACGGAACCGGTACGCCGTAAGTGCCGGATCGGTCAGCGCGCGGCCAAGGTCGTCCAGCGTCTGGATCGCTTCCGGCGTGAGCTCGGCCGAACCCGTGGCGAACAGCACATTCAGGCTGACCGCAGGGGCGGGCGCGGGAGGCTGCCCGATGCGGATGCCGCGTGTGGGCGCACCGCCTGGCGTGGGGCTGAGCGACTTGATCATCTCGTCGACACTCGGGTTGTGCTGCGCGCGGGCGGGCGCCGCGGCGAGGACACCGATGACGCCGACCGTCAGGGCTACCGAACGGACAAGTGCGAATCGCATGGCGGGGCTCCGTTGCGCTCAACTTCCGATGTTGACCACCAGCACACGGCGGTTCCGCGGCTCGGGGGTCTGATCGGGGGTCGGAATCTGCAGGTGATCTTCGCCCACCCCGACCGCCTGCACGCGGCCGCGATCGACGCGGAAGTTGTTGGCGAGATAGTCGACCACGGCGGCGGCGCGTCGGTCCGACAGATCCTGGTTGTATTGGCGGGTGCCGACGGTGTCGGTGTGGCCCTCGATGCGGAACCGGTAGCCAACCAGCGCCTGGTCGTTCAGTGCCTTGCCCAGGTTGTCGAGCGCGTGGACTGCCTGCGGTGTGAGTTCGGCCGACCCGGTCGCGAACTGCACGCTCAGGCTGACCGCGGGTTCCGGCACCACCGGCTGGGGCTGGCTTGGCGCTCCCGGTCCGATGTGAATGCCGCGCGTGGCACCCGATGTGGTGGTCGGGGTCAGCGATTTGACGATCTGTTCGGCACTGGGGACGCTCTGGGCCACGCCGGTCTCGGGCGCGAGGATGACCGCAGCCTGCAAGGCCATGGCGGCCAGTACGGCATGGGTACGCATGACAGGCTCCTTCGTTAGGCAGGCCATATAATAATACTATAGCCCGAAGCGAGCGGTTTGGATCACTGTCACCCGGCCGGCATCAGGGAGATATGCCGAGGATTAATTCGGCATTTTTGCGCGGCTCTGTTCACCCGTTGCCCCCGGCGGCCGCGGCCAGTTCGGTCTGTGCCAGTTCGCCAGGCTTGCCCTCATCGCGACGCAACACAAGGCGGCGGTCATGGAACGCGGCGACCGTCGGCCGGTGCGCGATAGAGACCAGCGTCGTGTGGGGCAGCCGTGCCTTCAGCGTGTGATAGAGTTCGGCCTCGGCCTCGGGATCGAGGCTGGCGGTCGCTTCGTCGAGGAACAGCCAGTCCGGCTTCGCCAGCAACGCGCGCGTCAGCGCCACGCGCTGCTGCTCGCCGCCGGAGAGCTGCTGCGCCCATTGTTCGTCGTGGTCGAGCCGCGCGACAAACTGCGCGAGGCCGGCGTCCTCCAGCGCCCGCGTGATTTCCTCGCGGCTGTAGGTGCTGGGCGGTTTCGGATAAGCGACCACATGGCGCAGCGAGCCCAATGGGATGTAGGGACGCTGCGGCAGGAACAGGCAGCGTTCGATCGGACGCTGCACGCGCCCGTGACCGAACGGCCAGATGCCGGCCAGCGCGCGGAACAGGGTGGATTTCCCGGAGCCGGAGCGGCCGGTGATAACCACCGAGTGACCAGGCTCCAGCACGAGATCCGCGTCCGCCAGCAGCTTTGCGCCGTTCGGCAGTTCGATGCTGGCATCACGCATCTGCACGGTTCCGTCCGGCGCCTCGGCCAGCGTCAAACCCGTGCCGAACGCGGCACGCGCCGCGACCACCGCGCGGTGGAACGTGGCGAGCCGTTCGACGATGGCATGCCACTGCGCAAGCTCGGGATACCGGGAGACGAACCAGGACAGGGCGTCCTGCACGCGGCCGAACGCGCCAGCTGTTTGCGTAAGGCCACCCAGTGGGATCTCGCCGGAGAAAAACCGCGGGGCCGCAACGATGAACGGGAACACCACCGCCACCTGCTCATAGCCGTTGGTCAGTAAGTTGAGCATCTTGGTGCGCTGCATGATCGCCCACCAGTTACCGATCACGCTGGTGAAGCGATGGCCGAGGAGGGCTTTTTCTTCGGCCTCGCCGGAGTAAAGCGCGATGCCTTCCATGTTTTCGCGCACGCGAACCAAGCTGTAGCGGAAGTCCGCCTCGACGCGCTGCTGGCGGAAGCGCAGCGATGCCAGCGGACGGCCGACGAGATGGGTGAGCCAGGTGCCGACGATAGCGTAGAGCAGCGCGACCCAGACCATATAACCGGGGATGGCGATCCCAAACAGCGTGACATCGCCGGATAGCGACCACAGGATCCCGAGGAAGCTCACCAGGGTCACAATAGTGGCCAACAGGCTGATGCCGAGGTTGAGCGTGCTGTCGATGAAGTCGCGGATGTCCTCGGCGATGCGCTGGTCGGGGTTATCGGTGCCAATCGCGGCCCGGTCGGTAGTCAGGCTGATCCGGTAGTAGGCACGATCGGCCAGCCACTCGTCGAGGTAGCGCACCGTCAACCAGCGCCGCCAGCGGATCTGCAGCCATTGCGAGAGCCAAGTGAAATACACCGCGACCAGGATGTACACTGCGGCGATCTCGCAGAATCCGGGCATGAGACCGCTCGGCGTGTGGCGATAGACGAACAGCAGTTCCCAGAACGCGCCGAAATTCTTATCCTGCAGCGAGTTGAAGAATTCGCGGTTCCAGAAGCTCAGGATCACGTTCATCCCGACCAACAGCAGGCGGAGCGCCAGGACCGAGAGCAGAAGGCCCCAGGCGGACCACTTCTCCTCCGAGCGATAGTAAGGCCTGGAGAGCCGCCAGGCGTCGCGCACGAATGATCGGAGACCGCGCATCGGTAACTATCTCTCGCCAGTTTGGTTGGTGTTGGTCTCTATAGCAGCAAGCCAAGTGCTGACCCGCTGCCGGTTCGCGCCAAGGTCGGAATAGCCATACACACTGCGTGAATACAGCACGAGGGTACTCGCCTCGCGCCCGGCCTCGGCGATCTGTGCCGTGATCAGGTCGGGGAAGTTGAATATGGCGCTGCGGGCGACGAAATGGGCCTGCCGTTCCGCCGGATACGCTGCCGCCAGGAATGTCCGTGGCTGCGCCGCTGCTACAGCGAGCACGGCTTCATACAGGTGCGACGGCGGCACTGGAAAGACCGGCGTGACGATGTCGGCACCGGGGTCGGTTCCTGCCGGCGCCGCGAGTGCGGTGTTCGGGCTGGCTGGGCGCTGGATGTGGTTCATGTCCAGCAGCCTGGGTGCCGGCAGGCCGCCCGCGCCGGAGGCGCCACAGGCCGGCAGGACGAGCGCGATGAGCCAGGCGAGGGGTGTCATCCCGTCGGAATGACGCGGATCGGGCGTCGCGGCAAGTTTCCACCCGCTTACTGTCTGTTCATCGCGTTGTGATGGGATGGGCGTGCCCAGACGATCGGGGCTCCGACCATGGACATTGAAGCGAACTCGCCACCAGCGGATCACTGCCGCCTGCAGCACCGTGTCTTCACCTCGTTCGGCGATCCCCTGTTCCGGCGCTCCGCGACCGATGGCATGCCGGTCATGGTGGTGAAGCTGGGCGAGAAGGAAGCGGCGATGCCGCTGCGCGCCCTGCAGCGGGAGTTCGGCATCGCCGACGACTCGGACGATGGACAGATGCTCGGCCTGGTCGCGCAGTCGCTCGACTTCGTCGCCGGCCTGCGGATTGGCGATGTGTTGCCGGCCGAAGTGCTGAGCGGCGAGGCAAGCTGGGAGCCGGATCAGGTGCACCTGCGGATCGCCAATGCGCGCCTGCAATCGCAGCTGGTGGCGTGGCTGAGTTCAGGCACTGACGGCGATAGGCCGAACCTGGACGCCGATGCGCTGCTGCAGGTGGCGGACGACCCGGCACGCAAGCAGCAGGTGCAGGTGGCTTTCACCAAAGCGGCCGAGACGCTCGGGCTGCCGTCGCGTGAGGCGGTGGTCCGGCTGGTCGAGGAACTGGCGCATGAACTGGCCTATATCGAGGCGCTGCGCGACCGGCTGCTGCGCCGCGTAAAGCGAATGGCGGAGAAATTGAACCGCATGGCGCAGACCTATCACGGCGACGGCGTGCATCTCGAAACGCTGACCCAGGTGCGGCGCCTGACCTGTGTGGCGCTGAAGCAGATCAGCCACCGGTTCGACGATCTGGATGCACAAACCGGCGAGGTGATGGCGGCGCTGCGCAATGCTCACAGCGAATGCACGTTCATTCGCTCCAACCGTGACTGGCTGTACCGCACACAACGCGCCTGGCAGTCGCTGTTGCAAGAGTGGGACGTGGCGGGAATTGGCTTCGACGAGGGGATTATGCCGCTGCTCAACCGCAGCTATCAGTTCCTGGCGCCGCGCTTCATGCCGGTGACCGAGTGGATTTCGCTGACCCGGCCGGCAACGCGCAAGCAGGACGCCAAGCGACGGATGGTGTGGTGATCACTCCCGACTCAGCTTGCTTACTGCGCGGTCGAACTGCGCAAGGTAGATGTTTTCGTCGGCGTCCAGCCAGATGCCGTGTACGTTGAATGCGCCGGCAAAGGGTTCATCGCGGCTGAACTGCACGAGCTTGCGGCGATCCTTGGTCCAGATCGAAACGCCGTCCGCGCCGGCGACATAGATCACGTCGCGGCCGAACGCGAGGTCGCTTGGCATGGTGAAGCCGGTCCACTGAGCAAGGGCTTCGCCAGAGGTTGCAAAAATCTGGATGCGGTGGTTCTCGCGATCGCAGACATGCAGCCGGTTGTCGGCGTCGGCGGTAATGAAGTGGACCAGCGCGAATTGACCGGGACCATCGCCGGGTTCGCCCCAGGAATGCTTCAACTCACCGTCGGCTGAGAAGCAATGCACGCGGCGATTGCCGTAACCGTCGGAGACGAAGATCTCGCCGGTCGATGCGAAGGCCACGCCGGTCGGCATGTTGAACGGCTTGCCATACAGCGTGGGTGCCGCCGCGCCGTGCATCCCGAGCGTGCGGAGCAATCTGCCGTCGGGTTCGTGCTGAGTTACCGTGTGCAGACCGGTATCGGCGATCCAGATGTTGCCCGGGCGATCGATCGTCAGGCCATGCACGAAGGACGAGAACTGCCCCTCGCCCCATGAAGTAACGAACCGGCCCGCGGCGTCGAATACCATCACCGGATGCGCGCTGCGGCTCAGCACGTACACGTCGCCATTGGCCGCGACGGCGCCCTTTACGCTGGTGCGCGGCGGCCCCGGCTGGTTCGCCTCGCCAAGATTCCACCAGCGCGGCAGCTTCGCCCAGTCGCGCTGGAAGCGGTATCGGTAGGTACCGGTGCCGATGATGGTGTCGGTCATTCAATGTCCCCCGTCATTGCACTACAGGCCGAACTCGCCCGGCCGCAACTGCCGCGCCAGCCGATCCAGCACCGCGTTCGCCATCCCCGGCTCGGCGCCGATGAAGAACCCCCGAGCCACGTCGAGGTACTCGTTGATCACCACCTTGGCCGGCGGACCACCTGCCATGGCCAGCTCCGCAGCCCCGGCGCGCATCAACGCGCGCAGCACTGGGTCAATCCGTGCCAGCGGCCAGTCCGCCGGTAGCGCTTCGGCGAGCATGCGGTCGATCGTGTCCTGCTGCGCCACCGCCGCGCGCACTATCCGGGCGAACAGTGGCACCTCGGCGTCAGGCACACGGCCGTCCTCGAACCCGCCGGTGCCCGGCAACTCACCCAACCGGTGCCGGACGAACTGATCGATCACCGTCTCGGGATTGTCCTGGGCCTGTTCGCTCTGGAACAGCGCCTGCACTGCGGCCACGCGCGAGGCAGTCCGCGGTCTGCGCAGCGGCCGGGTCATAGGGAAGGCCAAGGGGCTCCGCCCCTTGGAACCCCGCTAAGGGCGGAGCCCTTAGAACCCGTCTTGTTTGGTGTTGGGAGGGGGCCATCTGAGGCCGTTCCAGCAGCCGAGATGGCCCCGTCCCAACACCAAACGGCATGGATTCCAAAGGCTGCGCCTTTGGTGGGGGTCCAGGGGGCAAAGCCCCCTGGTCTTCCTTGGCCCGTCATCACGCCGCGCCGAGATGCCGTGCCGCACCGATCTGCAGCATTGCCGCCGCCGCGGCCTCCGCGCCCTTGTTGTGGCCATCCTTGCCCGAGCGGGCTTCCGCCTGCGCAATCGTGTCGCAGGTCAACAGCCCGGTGCCGAGGGCCAAACCGAACTGCAACGCGACCTGCATCAGCCCTTCCATCGTGGCGCGGCAGAGGAACTCGTAGTGGTCGGTCTCACCGCGCACGATGCAACCGAGTGCGACGAAACCATCGAACCGCCGCGAACCGCGCATGGCGATGCGGACCGCCTGCGGCAGTTCGAACGCGCCGGCGACGTCGAGCTGTTCGAAGGTGGCGCCCACCTCGCGCAGGATGCGGGTTGCTCCGTCGGTCAGCCCATCGATCACCGCGCGGTAATACGGCGCGCGCAGCAACAACAGATGCGGCGGCGGGCCGGCGATCCGCGGTGCGGCGGGAAGCGGCGCGTCCTCGGTGCTCATCCGGTATAGCCTTCGGCGACAATGTTCGGGATCGGCTTCTGCGCCACGATGTTCAGCCCGTAGCCATCCAGCCCGACAATTGTGCGTCGGACGTTGGACAGCAGCACCATGTTCTTCACGCCGAGGTCGAGCAGGATCTGCGCGCCGATGCCATAGTCGCGCAGCGCGCGCTGCGGCCGTGGGCTGGCTGCGGTGAGCTGGCTGACGCGCTCGGCGAGCGCGGTCTTGCGGTGTTCGCGGATCAACACCACGACGCCGCGGCCCTCACGGCCGATCATGTGCATCGCGTTGTGCACGTTGATCCAGTGCGGCCCGCCGGTCATGTCATCCAGGATATCGACCGCGTGCATCCGCACCATCACCGGGTCCGGCCCGCTTACGTCGCCTTTCACCAGTGCCAGGTGCTCCTGGTATTCGACGGTGTTGGCATAAACCAAGGCACGCCAGTCGCCGCCGGCGATATGATGGAAAGTGCCATCGGCGACGCGCTTCACCAGCCGCTCGGTCAGGCGCCGGTAGGCGATCAGGTCGGCGATCGAGCCAAGCTTCAAGGCGTGCCGTTGTGCGAAGGACACCAGGTCCGGCAGCCGCGCCATGGTGCCGTCGTCGTTCATGATCTCGCAGATCACCGCCGCGGGGTACAGGCCAGCCTTGCGCGCGATGTCGACCGATGCCTCGGTGTGGCCGGCGCGGACCAGCGTGCCGCCCTCGCGTGCCATCAGCGGGAAGATATGGCCCGGCGTCACGATGTCGTCGCGGCCACACTCCGGATTGATCGCCACGGAAATGGTGCGCGCGCGGTCGTGCGCGGAAATGCCTGTGGTGACGCCCTCGCGCGCCTCAATCGAGATGGTGAACGCGGTCTGGTGGCGGGTGCCGTTGTGCGCGCTCATCAGCGGCAGGCCGAGTTGCTCCACGCGCTGGCGGGTCATCGCCAGGCACACCAGGCCGCGCGCGTGGCGCGCCATGAAGTTGATCGCGTCGGGCGTGGCGAACTGCGCCGGCACCACGAGGTCGCCTTCATTCTCCCGGTCCTCGTCATCGACCAGGATGAACATGCGGCCGTTGCGGGCTTCCTCGATCAGTTCGTCGGCTGCGGACAGGTATTGCGACAGTTCGACGGTCTTTAGGTTCTGCTGCATCACTTGAACTCCGCCAGCCGCGCGACGTAGCGCGCCAGCATGTCGATCTCCAGGTTCACCGCGTCGCCGGGCTTCAGCGTGCCGAAACTGGTGACCGCGGCGGTGTGCGGAATGATGTTCACCCCGAAGGTATCGTCCGTAACCTCGTTGACCGTCAACGACACCCCATCGGCGGCAATGCTGCCCTTGGCTGCAATGAAGCGGGCCAGATCCGGCGGCACCCGGAATACGAAGCGGACCGAACCGTGTTCCGCCGCGGCGGACAGCACTTCGCCCACACCATCCACGTGGCCCGAGACGAGGTGACCGCCCAGTTCGTCGCTGAGCCGCAGCGAACGCTCGAGATTGACCCGCGTGCCGGCCTGCCAGCGTCCCAGCGTAGTCCGGCGCAGCGTCTCGGCCGAGGCGTCGGCGGCGAACCAGTCGGGGCCGATTTCTACCGCGGTGAGGCAGCAGCCGGAACAGCCGATCGAGGCACCGATCGCGATCGCCGCGGTGTCGGGCCAGGGCGCGGCGATCGTCAGCCGCATGTCCGCGGTGCCGCCCAGGGGGCTGATCGCGTGGACAGTGCCGAGAGCAGTGACGATGCCGGTGAACATTCAGGACTTCCCGACGAATTCGGTGAGCATATCATTGCCGAGCGCGGTCTCGCCTACCTGGGTGAAGCGGGGCATGGCGGCGAGGTGCTCGATGCCGAGCGCCGCCACGGCAGGCCACGCGTCGCCGCCCATCACGGCGGGTGCGTGAAACCAGGCGATGCGGTCCACCAGATTGGCGCGTAGCAGCGAGGCGGCGAGTCGGGCGCCGCCCTCCACCAAAAGCCGCGTGAGCCCCGCCTCGCCGAGGGCGTGCAGCGCAGCGGCTGGATCGACCCCGGTCTCGGCCCCGGCGACCTCGATAACCGTAATCCCCAGGTCCGAGAAGGCGTTCCGAAGCTCGCGATCAGTGCCGTTGCGGATCAGTACCCAGGTTGGCGCTTCCGTAGCGGTGACGAGAAGCGTCGCGGTGAGCGGGGTGCGCAGGTGGCTGTCGGCCACGACACGTACCAGCGGATTGGTGCGGTAACCGGGCAAGCGGCAGGTCAGCGCCGGATCGTCGGCCAGGACCGTGCCGACGCCGACCATCACCGCGTCATGCCGGCCGCGCAGTGCATGGGCGGCACGCCGCGCGGCCTCGCCGGTGATCCAGCGGCTTTCCCCCGAGCGCGTGGCAATCCTGCCATCCAACGTCGAGGCCAGTTTCAACGTCACGAGCGGACGCCCCATGCGGACCCGCATACGGAACCCCGAAACCAGCTCGTCCGCTTCATCCCGCAGCACGCCCTCATCGACCGCGATGCCCGCGGTGCACAGCCGTGTGATGCCTTCACCGTCCACCCGTGGGTCCGGGTCACGAGCGGCGATCACGACGCGGGCCACGCCGGCATTGATCAAGGCGTCGGTGCAGGGCGGTGTCTGCCCCCAGTGGCAGCACGGCTCGAGGGTGACATAGACGGTCGCACCACGGGCGGCCGCGCCTGCCATCTCCAGTGCCGCTGGTTCGGCGTGCGGCCGACCACCCGGTGCGGTGACGGCCCGGCCGACGACGCGGCCGTCATTGACGATGACGCAGCCGACTGACGGATTGGGCCAGGTATTGCCGATCCCGCGTCGCCCCAGCGCCAGTGCCGCCCGCATGTGGTCGATATCTTCGGCTGCTGAGGGACGTGGCGGCGCGGCCATGATGGCGCCTAGGTGGCTTCACCGAGAGAGCCAATGAATTCCTCGAAGTCCTTGGCTTCACGAAAATTCCGATAAACGCTGGCGAAACGGACGTAAGCGACCGAGTCCAGCTCCCGCAGGGTGTCCATCACGAGTTCGCCGATCTGCTTCGACGGAATGTCGCTCTCCCCTGAGGACTCGAGCTGACGTACGATACCGTTGACGATGCGCTCGATGCGCTCCTCCTGGATCGGCCGCTTGCGCAGGGCGACGCGAATGGAGCGGGCGAGCTTCTCGCGCTCGAACGGCACCCGGCGGCCGTCGCTCTTCACCACGGTCAGTTCGCGCAACTGGGTGCGTTCGATGGTGGTGAAGCGCTGACCGCAATTGGCACAGAAGCGCCGCCGCCGGATCGCCCCGCCGTCCTCGCTGGGGCGGCTGTCCTTCACCTGTGTGTCCTCATGGCCGCAGAACGGGCAGCGCATCGGCGGCTACCTTGCGCGATACAGCGGGAAGCGGGCGCACAGCGCCTGCACGCGGGCGCCCACCACAGCCTCTGCCGCGTCGTTCGCGCCGTCGTTGGAACGGGACAGGCCCTCGAGTACCTCGTCGATCATCAACCCGATCTCGCGGAACTCCGCCGCGCCGAAGCCGCGCGTGGTGGCGGCCGGGGAGCCGAGCCGGACGCCGGAGGTGATCGCCGGCTTTTCCGGATCGAACGGGATGGCGTTCTTGTTGGCAGTGATGCGGCCGCGCTCCAGGCTGGCCTCGGCCGCCTTGCCGGTGACGCGCTTGGGGCGGAGATCGACCAGCAGGAGATGACAGTCGGTGCCGCCGGTGACGATGGCGAGACCCTGCTGGGCCAGCGTCTCTGCCAGCACCTTGGCGTTTTGCACCACCGCCTTCTGATAGGTTCGGAACTCAGGGCGCAGCGCCTCGCCGAAGGCGGCGGCCTTCCCGGCGATCACGTGCATCAGCGGCCCACCTTGCAGACCAGGGAACACCGCCGAATTGATCTTGCGGCCGATCTCCGGATCGTTGGCCAGGATCATGCCGCCGCGCGGCCCACGCAGCGTCTTGTGGGTCGTGGTGGTGACGACATGCGCGTGCGGCAACGGACTCGGGAACAGGTCGGCGGCGACCAGGCCGGCGAAATGCGCCATGTCCACCATGAAATACGCACCGACCTCATCGGCCACGCGGCGGATGCGGGGGAAGTCGATGAAGCGCGGATAGGCGGAACCGCCGGCGATGATCAGTCGCGGTTTCGACTCGCGCGCCAGCCGCTCCAGTTCCTCGTAGTCCAGCAGTCCGTCGTCACGCCGCACGCCGTACTGCACCGCGTGGAACCACTTGCCGGACAGATTGGGTGGTGCGCCATGCGTCAGGTGGCCGCCGGCAGCGAGGCTCATGCCCAGGATCGTGTCGCCCGGCTGCAGCAGGGCCAGGAACACCGCCTGATTTGCCTGCGCGCCGGAATGCGGCTGGACGTTGGCGAATTCGCAGGCGAACAGCTTCTTCGCCCGGTCGATCGCGAGTTGCTCGGCGACATCGACGTAGATGCAGCCGCCGTAGTAGCGCCGGCCTGGATAGCCCTCGGCGTACTTGTTGGTCAGAACGGAACCTTGCGCCTCCAGGACGGCGGCGGAGACCGCGTTCTCGCTGGCGATCAGCTCGATGCCGTCCTGCTGGCGGATCAGTTCGGCGCTGACCGCGGCGGCAAGCTCCGGATCGGTCTCGGCGAGGGGGGCGCCGAAGAACCGTTGCAGGCTGGCGGCGGGACGCTGTTCGTTCATGACGAGCCCACAGGGGTGATGATCGACCGACCTGTAGCATGGGGTCGGGGGCGGACAAACGCCTGGGATGCAGGACAGACGGGCGTTCACCCGACTTTAGCCATCGCGCTGCAGAGTGCAGGCCATGACCCGAGCCTATCAGCGCGGCATCAACGCCGAGGCGGCGGCCTGCGCGGCATTGGTGCGAGCGGGCTGGACCGTGTTGGCTCGGCGCCTGCGAACCGAGGCCGGCGAAATCGATGTAATCGCAGCGACGCCCGATCTGCTCGTCATCGTTGAGGTGAAAGCACGGCCGACGCTGGCCGACGCGGCGATGGCGCTTGGCGCGCGGCAGCGATCTCGGCTGCTGGCCGCAGCCGAGATCGCGCTGGCGGAGCATCCGGAATGGGCAAGGGCGGGGATGCGGTTCGATCTGATCGTGGTCGATGCGGCAGGCACCGTCCGGCGCATCGCCGATGCGTTCCGATGGGAGAATTAGAGCAATTTCAGGCAAAGTGGAATCGCGACGAGAGATGGGTTTCGCTGCGCTCTACCCATCCTACGAGTTGGCGCGCACGCGTTGCCGTAGGATGGGTAGAGCGCGGCGAAACCCATCGCGCCGTCTCCGGTCAGGCCGAAAATGCTCTAACTAAAGCCCACCCCACCGCTCACCTCGCGCTTACAGTGGGGGAGGTGTCAGTATCTGCGGCCCGGCATGCGATGCCGGAACGCCAGGGCCTCGGCCACATGCGGCCGCTGCACCACCTTCGCACCGGCGAGGTCCGCGATTGTGCGGCCAACGCGCAGCACCCTTGTGTAGCCGCGCGGCGACAGGCGCAGCTTCTCCATCGCCTGCTCCGCCAGCGCATGCGCGTCCGGCACCATCTCGACGTCGCGGCTGTCGGCTTCGGCATTGCTGGCCGGTCCATCCTCGCCATGACGCGCCCGCTGTGCCGCCCGCGCCCGCCCCACCCGCGCCGCCACCGCCGCACTCGGTTCGCCGGCCGGAGAACGCGCCAGTTCCGCGGCGGTCGCCGGCTGCACCTCTATGGTCAGGTCTATGCGGTCCAGCACCGGCCCGCTGATCCGGTTCTGGTAGTCCTCCGCGCAGCGTGGCGCCCGGCCGCATTCCCGCGCCGCGTCGCCAAGATAGCCGCAGCGGCACGGGTTCATCGCCGCCACCAACTGGAAGCGTGCTGGATAGGTGATGTGCGCCGCCGCGCGCGCCACCGTGGTGCGGCCGGTCTCCATCGGCTGGCGCAGGGATTCCAGCGTCTGCTTGGGGAACTCCGGCAGTTCATCGAGGAACAGCACGCCGCGATGCGCCAGGCTGATCTCGCCTGGCTTGGCGCGCTGTCCGCCGCCGGTCAGCGCCGCCTGCGACGCCGAGTGGTGCGGCTCGCGGAACGGCGGACGCATCACCAGCCGGCCGCCCTCCAGCATGCCGGCGACGCTGTGGATCATGCTGACCTCCAGCGCTTCCTTGGGCGGCAGATCGGGCAGCAGGCCGGGCAGCCGCGCCGCCAGCATCGACTTGCCGGAACCGGGTGAGCCGATCATCAGCAGATTGTGCCCGCCTGCGGCGGCGATCTCGACCGCGCGCTTCGCGGTCTCCATGCCCTTCACGTCGGCGAGGTCCGGCCCACGGGCGGTCTCCGCGATCCCGGCGGTCTCCGGTGGGGTCAGCACCTGAGTGCCGCGGAAGTGATTGATCAGCGAGAGCAGGTCGGCAGCCGCCAGCACCTCGATCCGCCCCGCCCAGGCCGCCTCGCCGCCCTGGCTCGCCGGGCAGATCAGCCCGAGGTCCAGGCTCGAGGCGCCGATTGCCGCCGGCAGCACGCCGGCGACCGCGTTCAGCGTGCCATCCAGCGACAGCTCGCCCAGCGCGGCGTAGCCGTACAGGTCCTCACGCGGCATCACTTCCATCGCCGCCAGCACGCCCAGCGTGATGGGAAGATCGAAGTGGCTGCCCTCTTTCAGCAGATCCGCCGGCGCAAGGTTGATCAGTATCCGCCGCGGCGGCAGTGCTAGACCGATGGTGCTGAGTGCCGCGCGCATCCGCTCCCTTGCCTCGCCCACCGCCTTGTCGGGCAGACCGACCAGCAGCAGTGCCGGCGATCCGCCGGAAATCTGCACCTGCACCTCGACCGGCACCGCCTCGATGCCGGAAAAGGCGAAGGTGCGCATCCGGGCGATCGTGGCGGCGGAGAGCAGCGCGGTCAGGGCACGGTGGCCTGAACTGTGGCGGGAGCGCTCTGTCTACCCGAGGATGGTGAAGGCAATGGTAATGCGGACCCTCGACGGATCGCGCGGCGTGCCCACCTGATGCGCGTGCGCGCCACCATTACCGTTATCGCGTTGCTGCTTGCCGGCCTCGCCTGCTCCGCCCAGGCTGCGCCTCGCCGGATTCAGTTGGTCCCGCCCGAGAGCGAAGTCGCGTTCCGGGCCTATGGGCTCGGCCTTCTGCCGATCGATGCCAGCTTCGCCCGGTTCGACGGCTGGCTCACCTACGATCCCGATGACAGGGGGGCCTGCCGGGTGGAGCTGCGCGTTCAGGTTGCCAGCCTGGTGACCGAGGATGCGTCGCTGCGCGGCACCATCGTGGGACCGGACTTCCTCGATGCCGCCAGTTTTCCGGACCTCTCCTACGCCGGAAGCTGCGAGGCGCGGGGAAACCTTGACGGAAAGCTCGCGATGCACGGCGTCACACGGCCGTTCATGCTTTCGCTGGTCTGGGACCGTGATGGGGTCGTGGCGGAGGGTCGGCTGCTGCGCGCCGACTGGGGCATGACGGCAATGCCCCTGATGGGCGGCCGGACGGTGCGCATCAGGGTCGCAGTCCCCTTGGCTGGCAGTCGGGAGCAGGCCAGCCATCCTGCATCGGTGCCTTGACCAGGCGTGCCGCGACCCCGATCATTTGCACACTAATGAGCACTGCGATTGACGCCCTTGCCGATTTCACCGTGGAAGATCATGTGGGCTTCCTGCTGCGCCGGGCGCATCAGCGACACGTTGCGCTGTTCACCGCTTGTATGGCGCATGCCGATCTCACGCCGACCCAATTCACCGCCTTGTTGAAGACGGTCCAGTTGGGGCGGATCACACAGAATCACCTGGGACGGAAGGCGGCGATGGACCCGGCAACCATCCAGGGCGTGGTGCAGCGGCTGATCGCCCGCGGCCTGATCCGTCGTGGCCGCGACCCGATGGACAGGCGGACGGCGGTACTGGAGCCGACCGAGGCGGGCGTTGCCTTGATCAGCCGCGTCGTGGCATGCGCGCAGCGGGCGCATGACGCGGCGCTGGCGCCGCTATCCCCCCAGGAGCGGGCACAGGTGCTCGCCCTGTTGCGCAAGTTGGGTTGATGCCGTGATGGATGCCGTTCCTGTTGCCGATGCAGCGACCCTGGGCTTCGGCTTCAGCTTCTCGGATCTCGCCGCCCGCGATGGCCTGGTGCTGCTGGACCGAATGTTCCTCGACCGCCTCGCGGGCGAGGATGCAACGCTCCACGCACGTCTGCTGGCGGCGCGTGCCGCACCGGATGAGCTTTCCGCTCTGGACGAGAGCGACCTGGTGGTGGCGCTTGCGCCGCATCTCGATGGGTTCGTAGCCGCGCTGTTCGGCATCGAGGCGGAGACTCTGGCGCTGGCCCACGCGACCCATGCGCTCGACCCGATCCACGCGTGCAAGCGGCTGTTCGTCCAGCGCCAGGCGGTGAAGAAGTATCCCGATCCATTGGGCTTCGATGGCGTGGCGTTGCGTGCCGATCTGGAGGCGCGGTTTGCCGAAGCGGTGTCCGAACGCGGGTTCGCCGATCATGTCGCGGCCTGGGAAAAGGCGGGTGACGCGGAGGCGCTGGATGTTGCGCTGCGCTACGCGGCCTGGGCGACGCTGACCGAGCCCGGCCGCGCCGCGCATCCCGGCAATACGCTGTTCCGCGTGCCGCATCGACTCGACTACAATCATCTGGTTCCGGTTGAAACCATCGAACGCGACGGCGTAACGATGCTGCGGCTGCCGGAGGACCACTGGCGCCCGCGCGACGGGTTCGCGCTGACCGATGGCGGGATGAACCCACAGCAGGCGCTGGACCAGATCAACTACTGCATCTGGTGTCACACGCAGGGCAAGGATTCCTGCCGTCACGGACTGAAGGATCGCAAGACTGGAGAATTCCAGAAGTCGCCGTTCGGTGTGACATTGGCGGGTTGCCCGCTCGATGAGAAGATCAGCGAGATGCACACCCTGCGCGCGCAGGGCAGTGCGGTCGGCGCCTTCGCCATCATCGCCATCGACAACCCGATGATGGCGGCGACCGGCCATCGCATCTGTAACGACTGCATGAAGTCCTGCATCTATCAGCGGCAGGATCCGGTCGACATTCCGCAGGCCGAGACCCGCGTGCTGAAGGACGTGCTCGGCCTGCCCTGGGGTTTCGAGATCTATGCGCTGCTGACGCGGTGGAATCCGCTCGACATCCGCCGTCCGCTCCCGCGTCCGGACAGCGGGCGCAAGGTGCTGATCGTCGGTCTCGGTCCGGCCGGGTTCACGTTGGCGCATCACCTGATGAACGACGGCCACACGGTGGTTGCGATTGACGGACTGAAGATCGAGCCGCTCGAGTTCGATCCGTCCGCGCCGGTGCGCGATGCGGAGCAGTTGTTCGATAACCTCGACGATCGGGTGATGGCCGGCTTCGGCGGCGTGGCCGAGTACGGCATCACCGTGCGGTGGAACAAGAACTACCTGAAGCTGGTGCGCCTGCTGTTGGAGCGCCGCGCCCAGTTCGCGCATTTCGGCGGTATCCGCTTCGGCGGCAACGCGACGCTGGGCATGGACGATGCCTGGGCGATGGGGTTTGACCACATCGCGCTGTGCATGGGTGCGGGCAAGCCGACGGTGCTGGACATCCCCAACGGCCTCGCGCGCGGAGTGCGGGCCGCGTCCGACTTCCTGATGGCGCTGCAGCTCACCGGCGCGGCGAAGCTGTCATCGATCACCAATCTGCAATTGCGGCTGCCGGTGGTGGTGATCGGCGGCGGACTGACCGCGATCGATACCGCGACCGAAAGTCTCGCCTACTATGTCCGCCAGGTGGAGAAGTTTTCCGCCCGCTACCGCGCCCTGGTGGCGGAACGCGGCGAGGGTTCGGTGCGTGAGGGCTGGAACGCGGAGGAAGCCGGCATCGCCGACGAGTTCCTGGCGCACGCCGCGGCGATCGCTGCGGAGCGCCAGGTGGCGGCGGGAGAGGGGAGGGCGCCCCGGCTCGCACAGCTGCTCGATGGATGGGGTGGGGTCACAATTGCCTATCGTCGCCGGCTGATCGACAGCCCGTCCTATACGCTGAACCATGAGGAAGTGGCGAAAGCACTGGAGGAGGCGGTCCGGTTCGCCGAGGGCCTGACGCCGCATGCAGTGGAGGTGGACGAATTCGGCCATGCGGCCGGCATGCGGCTGAAGCGTGCCGACGGGACCGAGGTGGTGTTGCCGGCGCGTGCCATCCTGGTAGCCGCGGGCACCCAGCCCAACACAGTGCTGGCGCGGGAGGACGGCCGCATTCAACTCGACGGCCGCTATTTCCAGGCGGTGGACGAGATGGGCGCGCCGGTGAACGTGGTGCGCGGCCTTGCAAAGCCGGAAACGACGCATGTGCTGATGCACCGGGCCGACAACGGCCGCTTCATCAGCTTCTTCGGCGACCTGCATCCGAGTTTCTTCGGCAATGTCGTGAAGGCGATGGGCGGAGCCAAGCGCGGCTATCCCGTCGTGTCACGTGCGCTCGCCGCACAGCTGGCGACTTGCGTCAGCGGCGCGGACCTGATCGCGCGTTGCCGGCGGGAACTGATGCCGCGCGTGCATGCGGTGCATCGGCTGACACCCACCATCGTGGAGGTGGTGGTGCACGCGCCGGCGCAGGCGCGGGCATTTCGGCCGGGCCAGTTCTACCGGCTGCAGAACTACGAAATGCTGGCCCCGCGCCTCGCGGAGGCCGGTGCGGCGAGCACAGTGCTGGCGATGGAAGGCCTGGCGATGACCGGCGCCTGGACCGATCCGGCGCAGGGCCTGGTATCGGTGATCGTGCTGGAGATGGGCGGCAGCTCCGATATCTGTGCGCTGCTGAAGCCGGGCGAGCCGGTGGTGCTGATGGGCCCGACCGGCACGCCGACCGAGATCCATGCCGGCGCGACCGTCGCTCTGGTCGGCGGCGGGCTGGGCAACGCGGTACTGTTCTCGATCGGCGCGGCGCTGCGAGCGGCGGGATCGCGGGTGATCTACTTCGCCGGCTACAAGCAGATGCGCGATCGCTACAAGGTGGTGGAGATCGAGCGCACCGCCGATGTCATCGTGTGGTGCTGCGACGAGGCGCCGGGCTTCACGCCGACACGGCCGCAGGATCGCAGCTTCGTCGGCAACATCGTGCAAGGGATGGCGGCACACGGGGCTGCGGTCGGGTTGGCCGAAGCGGACCACCTGATCGTCATCGGCTCCGACCGCATGATGCAGGCGGCGGGTGCGGCGCGGCACGGCGTTCTGGCGCCATATCTGAAGCCTGGCCACACCGCGATCGGCTCGATCAACTCGCCGATGCAGTGCATGATGAAGGAGGTGTGCGCGCAGTGCCTGCAGCCGCAGATCGATCCGGCGACCGGAGAGCGGACAGTGGTGTTCTCCTGCTTCAACCAGGACCAGGCGCTGGACCGGGTGGATTTCCCCGCGCTGCATGAGCGGCTGGCCCAGAACGGGGCGCAGGAAAAGCTGACCGCGCGATGGATCGACCGCGCGCTGCGCCGGCTGCACGCGCGCGGGGTGGCGGCATAGGCGGAATGCGCGGGGCATTCCGCCATCATTCAGCCTGAACTGCTACTTCACGCGCATCATCTGGCCACGGATTTCGCCGCCCTTGTTGTCCGCGGTGTGGACGTTCGCGTACCACTTGCCGGCTTCCAGATCGGCGATCTGGGCGTCGGTCAGCGTCGCGCTGCCCGTCGTCGGGCTCGGCGGGTTGGTGCCGATCGGCACGGCCACGCCGGCGTTGGCGCCTGCTTCCGCCGGCCCATGGAAGTGCGCCGCCGCCGCCGGTCCACTCAGGCCCGCATAGGTCATCGTGTAGGTAAGCTTCTTGGTGGTGGTGTCCAGCGTCGCCAGCACGTCGCCGCTGCCGGTCGAGGTCGTCGGCGGCACCTCGGCCTTCCCGGTCATGGTGGCGCGAAAGTCGATCGTTGCCGCCGAGGCGACGGACAGACAGCCGGCGGTGAAGGCCGCGGCCAGAAGTGACGTCCGGAACATGCATCCCCCTTCAGTTGCGGTTGGCCACCCGAACCCGGTTCGGGACGATCAGCTTGCTGAAAGACGCGCCGGAAGTCACGGTATTCCGTTGAGCGCCGCCGCACAAATCCCGGACACTGACCGAAGCGGCCTTGGCGCGCGGTTCCAGGGCCGCTCCGTCGCGACGCTTGGCACCGCTTCTTTGTGGATCAGACGCATGATGCGCGGCTTGATCGCTGTTGTGCCGTCGCAGCAGTCGGAGCGGTCGCAGTGTGCGTCAGTTCGCGGTCGCCTGGTCAAATTGTCGGCGGGCGCCTGAGCTCCGGTTCCACCAGGCGTTCGAAGGCGACATCGCCGGCGGCAGCAATGCGATCGGCACCGATCGCCCCGCGAGGGTCCTCGGCATTGCGCCAGAGTCTGTATTCGTCCGTGTGAGGCAGGCCCATGGCCTCGGCCAGCAGATGGATCCAGTTCACCACGCGGATCGGTCGGCCACGCTCCAACGCCACGGCTTCGCGGTGACAGGAATGGAAGATGGTCGCCAGCGTGTCCGCGCCGACGTCGTCCATCGCTGCCAGCGTCTCCCGGTGCGCGCGCGCCAGCTCGCCGGGCACGGCCGCGATTGCCGAGCACATGTGGCCGGGGACACGCAGCGGATGTTCGAGCACCGTGAGCCCGGGGATCATGCCGAGCAGCATCGGCACGTCAGTGTTCACCGGCACGCGGCCATGGAAGCCGTGATGCGCATGGGCCAGAACGCGCGCCGCGACACGGTGGGTCAGCAACGGACGCAACTGGTCGGCACGGGCAACCAGCAGTTGGGTGATGTGTTGGGTCTCGAATGCCGCCTCCGTCACCGGCGCCATCAGGTCGTGCATGTTCATGTGGCAGGACGGGCACCAGGTGATCACCGTTTCGCGGCCGGCCTGATTGAATTTTTCCACCGTGCGCACGGCCATTCCGGCGGCGATACGGGCATTCTTCTCCTGCGTCGAGCCGCAGCAGTAGCCGGGCCCGCCGGCCGGCGCCGCCTCAACACCGACGGCTTCGAGAATGCGCGTGACGAGCCGAACTATTTCTCCGTGGCGGGCCATGTTGCAGCCGTACCAGAAGGTGACGCTGGCATCCGGGGTCACAGCCATTTCGCCTGCTCCTCCTCGCTCATGGTCAGCCGCGCGAACGCCTTCACGCGCGCCGACCACCCGGGGTCGTGTTTGCTTGCGACGCGCGGTGCGTCGCCCAGCGTGCCCCGGACGCGCAGCGACGCCAGCCGCATCAGGAACGCCGCGTCAAGGTTCTCCGGACAGGCTGGCGTGCACACGCCGCTCCTGGTGCAGGCACCGGCGAAGGCGATCGCTTCCGACGTGCCGGCGCCGTCGCGCAGGATGTCGCGGATGCCCGCCATCACCGCCTCGGGTGCCGCGCCGTCCAGTGCCGCTGTTCGGGGTACCATGGGGCAGGCATGGTAGCATACACCGCAGGCGGTGCAGGCAGCCGCAAGGCGGACCGAGTTGTCGCGGATGTGGGCGACGAAGCGTTGTTCGGTATTGCGCATTGGCGCATCCACTGCGGCAAGATGGCAGATTACACTGTTTTCCGCTGTTGCGCTACTTGAAGTGTCCGTGAATCAGACGTACATCAGGCCGAAGATCGAGGGCCTGCCATGCCGTCCGAAGCCAACCGTACCGCCCGTCTTGAGGCCAGGATCTCCCCCGATGCGCTTGCTGTCGTCAAGCGCGCGGCTGAGCTGCAAGGCCGTAGTGTCAGTGATTTCGTCATTGCGGCGGCTCAGGAAGCGGCCAATCGCGCCATCGAAGAAGCGCAGATCATCCGCTTATCGGTCGAAGATCAGCGCGCCATCGCCGAGGCGATTCTGCATCCGCCGCGGCTGACGCCGGCGATGAAGCGGGCGATTTCGCGCCATCGCAGGCTGATCTCGTCGTCCCGGTGACCGGGCCGTTCGTTGTTGAACCTCTAGGCAGCGCCCACGACAGACGTAGCTTCACGTGCGGCGTCGAGACGCTCGATCGTTACTTCCACCAGCATGTTTCGCAGGATATCCGCCGCCGCCTGTCCAATTGTTTTGTCGCGGTCGGTGCCGGCGGTGATGTCGCGGGCTACTACACGTTCTCCGCCAGCAGCTTGCCGATGACCGATCTCCCCGCTGACTTGGCGAGCCGCTTGCCGCGCTATCCGTTGCTGCCGGCCGGCCTCATCGGTCGTCTGGCCGTGGCGACGCGATACGCGCGGCAAGGTCTCGGTGCCGCTCTCATTCTCGACGCGGTCACACGCGCAACACGCGCGGAGCCAGCGATATTTGCGCTCATCGTCGATGCCATTGATGATGACGCCAGCCGCTTCTATGTGCATCTGGGATTTCGGCCGTTGATCAGCCGGCCATCGAGTTTGTATTGGCCCGTGGCTGAGGCAGTACGGCGTATCGGCGCCTCGCACTGATGCAAACAGGCTTGTGCGGACCTCGCAGCCCATTATGCGGCGGAGCGGTCGATCTGCAGTCAGTCGCGTCAGTGGCGTCGTCGGAGTTTGGGCTATTGCGTTACCACGTCATTCACCATGCTCACTCGGGTTGTATCCGTTTGTTCGGGGAGGGTTTGTATCCTGCATTCGTTGAGCAACGTTCAATTTTGAGATTTACACCTCCAATCATTCTTACGGCCCGTCATTACGTGGCAGGACGGTTGGGCCGAGGACTGGAGGATCATACACTGTCCTACATATCCACCACCGATCCATCCTCATGCGGCCGCATCTTGATCGGCCGCGGCCGATACGGAAACCGCCGCTCCACGTCCGCCACCAGCTCCACCCCGATCCCCGGCCCGCTGGGGATAGCAATGAACCCATCCACCTGCTCCTCCAGCCCCACCGCAAGGTCATTGCCCAGCAGTTCCTTCCCCCCGTCCAGGCCCGGCGTCCGCGACGGATACTCCTGGATCGCAAAGTTCGGGATGCAGGCAGCAATCTGCAGGCACGCCGCAGTCGAGATCGGCGACAGCGGATTGTGCGGCACGATCCACGCATCGTGCGCCTCGGCGATCGCCGCAACCTTCTTCGCGCCGGTGATCCCGCCCACCAGGCACACATCCGGCCGCAGATACTGCACCGCGTTGCGCGTCAGCAACGTCTGGAACTGATACAGCGAGGTGAACCGCTCCCCCGTGGCGATCGGAATGTCGATGTGCCGCGCCACCTCCGCCATCGCGTCAAAACTGTTCGGGCGCAGCGGGTCCTCGAAGAACATCGGCGTATACTTCTCGATGCCGCGGCCCAGCGCGATCGCCTCGGGCGGCGTCAGCCGCCGGTGGATCTCGATGCACAGATCCACCTTCGGCCCCACGGCTTCGCGCAGCCGGCGCACGTTGTCGATCGCCTCCTCGATCCGCGCGGCGTGCGACTTGTAGAACGGTTCGTCTTCGCTCTCGTCCAGCAGCGGGTTCAAATGCCCCAGCGCGGTGAACCCGTCCTGTTTTAGTCGAACTGCCTCCTCCACCAGCTTCTCGATCGTGCGGCCCTTCACGTGGCCATAGAGCCGCGCCTTGTGCCGCATCCTTCCGCCGAGCAGCTCGTATACCGGCACGCCGAATGCCTTGCCCTTGATGTCCCACAACGCGATGTCGATCGCTGACACCGCGCCGGTGATCGCGCCTCCGGTGAAATGATTGGCCCGCAGCATGACATTCCAGTGATGCTCGATCGGGAACGGGTCCTTGCCAACCAGGTATTCCCCGTATTTGCTGATTGATGCGGCGGAGGCCTCAAGCTGGCCCCAGGTGCCCGACTCGCCTATCCCGGTGATTCCCGCGTCGGTGCTGACGCGGACATACAGGAACCGGTCCAGCAGCAGCGGTTCAACCTTGGTGATCTTCATGGCGGTTCCTCCTTCAGTCGGCGCAGCTTCGGCCACCGCCCGTCCTGCGTCCAGCGGGCAGCCTCGGTGGAATAAACTGCCGCCGGCCGCGTCCCGTACCTGGGCAGTGGAGCAGACGCTACCGATGTGCAGAGCCCATCCTGCCGGGCAAACCGCGGGATCGGCCCTGTCGTGACCGGTTCCGGCGTCCTGACCCGGATCGAAGCCTGCATTCCGGCGCTGCGTCGCTATGCCGCCGCGCTGCTGCGCAACCGCGACGATGCCGACGACCTCGTGCACGACTGTCTGGTTCGCGCGCTCGACAAGCTGCACACCCGACGCGACGACGCCGATGTAAGGCCCTGGCTGTTCGCCATCATGCACAACCTGTTCATCAGCCAGTTGCGGCGAGCCAAGGCACGGCCGGCCGGCGAGTCGCTCGATGAGACGCACGAATCCGCCTTGAGCATGCGTCCGGATCAGGAGAACGCTCTCCAGTGGCGTGACCTCATCCGTGGGCTGAACGCGCTGCCGGTGGAGCAGCGCAGCGTCATCCTGCTGGTCTCCGTCGAGGACCTGTCCTACGCCGATGCGGCCAATGTGCTGGGCGTCCCCATCGGCACGGTGATGTCGCGGCTGGCGCGCGGCCGCGAGCGGCTGCGCCAGTTGACCGAGGAGCCGGAGGCTCGGCCCGTGCTGCGGAGGGTCAAATGAGCGACCCCACCCGACCGATCCCGGAGGAAGACCTGCACGCCTGGATCGACGGCCAGCTCGCGCCAGAGCGCCAAGCGGCAGTGCTGCGCTACCTGCAGGAACAGCCGGACGTCGCGCGCCGGGTCGATGCTTGGCGGGACCAACGCGAGGCACTGCGGGCCGCGTTCGCCGTGGTGGCGGCCGAGCCGGTCCCGCCGAGACTCGAGTTGGACCGGCTGATCCAGCAGCGATTGGAACGGCGACGGCTACCATGGCGGGCGGCGGCTTCGGTGCTGCTGGCGTTCGGTCTCGGCGGCGTTGGGGGGTGGTTCCTGCGCGGCGGCCAGGCGCCGCCGGCAGCCGCGATCACGCTGCTGGCGCAGCAGGCGGTTGCCAACCACGTCGTCTATACCGCCGACCGCCGGCGTCCGACCGAGCTGGGCGCCCAGCAACGCGACGACCTGGCGCGCTGGGTGTCGAATCGGTTGAACCACCAGGTGGCACCGCCCGACCTGTCGGCCGATGGCTACAGCTACATGGGTGGGCGCCTGGCCGCTACGCCGGATGGGCCCGCGGGCCTGTTCATGTACGACGATCCCCAGGGCGTGCGGCTCACCGTGTTCGTGCTGCCGTTGAACGCGGCGGCGACCATGCCGATCCAGCATGTCGATTTCGCTCACGTCGACGGCTGCGCCTGGATCGATAACAGCGTCGGCTATACCGTGGTGGGCAAGCTGCCGCCGCCCGAACTGCGCCGCATCGCCGAGTTGGTGCGCCGGCAGCTCGGCTGATTTAGATCAAGGCGCGACCAGCGGTCGCGGCGCAGCATGGTCTCTGCAAGGAGGCACCAACCATGGCAAAACCCCTGACCCTTCGGATCATCATCGCCGACGGTGAGCATGCGCGCTTCGTCCAGCCGGACGTGGATAACACGCTGCGCACGGTCGGCTCGCTCGACTCGGCGTCCGCCCATCTGCGATCGCGCGACATCGGCTCCGACCGGCCCGGCCGCGCGTTCGAGAGTGGCGCGACCGCGCGTCACGCGGTCGGTCCGCGGCATGACCCGCATGCGATGGAGGAGGAGAAGTTCGTCCGGCTGGTCGGCGAGCAGATCAACGCCGCGTCGCGGCGCGACGACTTCGACGAACTGCTGCTGGTGGCGCCGCCGCGTGCCCTGCATGAACTGCGCGAGGCACTGGATGCGGCGACGCGGGTGAAGCTGGTGGGCACGCTTGAAAAGGATCTGGTGAAAACCCCAGATCACGAGCTGTGGCCGCATGTGCGCGAATGGGTCAGCCCGGCGCGTCGCCCCGGCATTTGATCTGCATCAATGCGGCTGCACACGAACGCAGGCAGCGTTGGGTTGCCAGTACGGCAGATGTCCAGGTTCATTGAACGGAGATCACCCATGGCAAATACACCCGTCGAAGTGAAGAAGACCGCTCCTGCTCCTGCTACAGCGCCCGACGCTTGGCGTTCCTTCCGCACCGAGATGGACCGGCTGTTCGACCGGTTCGCGGGCGTCTGGGGAATGCCGTCGCTGCGCCGCATGTTCGATGTCGAACCGGCGTTCCGCTACGAGAGTTCGTTCACCATGCCGTCGCCTGCGGTGGACATCACCGAGGACGATGCCGGCTACAAGGTAACGGCGGAACTGCCGGGCATGACCGAGAAGGAGATCGAGGTCATGGTCTCCGGCGACACGCTGACGCTGAAGGGCGAGAAGCGTCAGGAGAAGGAGCAGAAGGAGAAGAACCTCTACCTGTCCGAGCGTTCCTACGGGTCGTTCCAGCGCAGCTTCTACGTGCCGGAGGGTGTCGATCGCGACAAGATCACTGCCGACTTTTCTAAGGGCGTGCTGACCATCACCATGCCGAAGTCGGCGAAGGCGGTGCAGCAACAGAAGAAGATCGAGGTGAAGTCGGCGGCCTGACTTCGGCGGTCATTTCGCGGCAACGTCCAGCAGTTCGGGCGTGAACCCGCCCGACTGCCGACGCCATAGCCGCGCGTAGGTGCCGTTGTGCGCCAGCAACTCGGCATGCGTGCCCGACTCCACGATCCGGCCGTGATCCAGCACCACCAGCCGGTCCATCCGGGCAATCGTTGACAGCCGGTGCGCGATCGCGATCACGGTGCGGCCGTCCATCAACCCATCGAGTTGGCTCTGGATCGCCGCTTCGACCTCCGAATCCAGCGCCGATGTCGCCTCGTCCAGCACCAGGATCGGGGCGTCCTTCAGGATCACCCGCGCCAGCGCCACACGCTGCCGCTGCCCGCCGGACAACTTCACGCCGCGCTCGCCGACATGCGCGTCATAGCCGTGCCTGCCGTGCCAGTCCTCCAGCCCGAGGATGAATACATGCGCCTCGGCGCGGCGGGCGGCGTCCTCGATCATCGCCTGCGTCGCCTGCGGCCGGCCGTAGCGGATGTTCTCGCTGATCGAGCGATGCAGCAGCGAGGTGTCCTGCGTCACCATGGCGATCTGCGTGCGCAGGCTCTCCTGCGTCACGGTGGCGATGTCCTGGCCGTCGATCAGGATGCGGCCGCGCGCGGGGTCATAGAAATGCAGCAGCAAATTCACCAGCGTGGATTTGCCGGCGCCTGACGGCCCGACCAGCCCCACGCGTTCCCCAGGCGCGATGCGCAGATCGATGCCGTGCAGCACGCCGCCACGCCCCGGACGCGGCAGGCGGCCATAGTCGAAATGCAGGTTCTCGAACCGGATTTCTCCCCGGGTGACCCGCAGTTCGCGCGCACCCGGCCGGTCCGGCATCTGCCGCTCGACCGCGATCGAGCGCATGCCGTCCTGTACCGTGCCGATGTTCTCGAAGATCGAGGTGACGCTGCGCGCCACCCAGCCCGCCATGTTGGTGATCTGCCAGGACAGCGGCAGCACCATCGCCACCGAACCGACCGAGATGCGCCCGCTGTTCCACTGCCAGATCGCCAGCGACGCGGTGGAGACGATCAGCGTCGCGTTCATCAGCGACAGCAGCACGACATAGCCCGTGGTCATCCGGGTCTGGTCGCGGAAGGCTACGGTGTGCAAATCGATCGCCTCGCGCACGAACGCGTCCTCGTCTCGCGCGCGCGAGAACAGCTTTACCGTCAGGATATTGGTGTAGCTGTCCACCACGCGCCCGGTCAGGTTCGAGCGCATCTCGGACACCGCGCGCGAGCGTTCGCGCAGGCGCGGCACGAAATAGCACAGCAGGCTGGCGTAGCCGCAGAACCACAGCAGAATCGGCGGCGTCAGTCGCCAATCGACGGAGGCGAGCAGCACCAGCGCGCTGCTGCCGTACACCACGATGTACCAGGCGGCGTCGAACGCCATCACCAGGCTCTCGCGGAGCGACGGGCCAGTCTGCAACACCCGGTTGGCGATGCGCCCGGCAAAATCGTTCTGGAAGAACGTCCAGCTCTGCCGCACCACGTGCCAATGGTTTTGCCAGCGGACCATGTTGGACAGGCCCGGGTTCACGATCTGGTTGATCAGCACCACGTGGCCCATGAACACCAGCGGCCGAACCAGCAGCAGCACGGCAGCCATGACGGCGAGCTGCGGCCAGGCCTCGCGGAGCAGCGCTTCGGCGGTGTGGGTGGAGACCAGTCCAACGACCCGGCCGATGAAGGCGGGGATGGTCACGTCCAGCATCGCGATCAGCCCGCCGAACACGAACAGCGCCACGACGAGCGGACGGACCTGGCGGATGAACTGCCAGTAAAACGGCCACAACCCCTTGGTCGGTGGCGGTTCCGGCGACCGGAAGGTTGGGTCGAGCAGGGCTTCGAAGCGACGCAACATGGTCAGCCACACATGAACCCGCCGGCGGCATCTGCCAAGGGCAGAAGGGCAGCGCACGACGCGGGCCAGGTGCTCCGGTCAGGCTCCGCCGTTAGAGTAGCCCAGACGCTCCGCTACCGCTTCTGTTTCCGCCACGATCGCGGCGTGCTCTTGCTCGGTGAATTGGGGCGCATAGTAATCCGGTTGGCGCAGTCCCTCCGCAAGGGCCCTGGCCCGCGCTGCGGACATGCCGATGTGCACACATATTGCTGTCATCGTTTCCAAGGAGCGATCGCACAGGTCCTCGTAACGCACCAGCAGGCATCGACCGGCCAGCTCGGCATTGGCTTCGAGCCGGTCCACGACGTGACGGTACAGGAGCGCCCAGTACCTCGCCCAACCCAGCGCCTCCTCGCCGCGCCTCCAGCATTCCTCGACCCCGGCGATGGCATCGTCATCGCCGGGATTGATCGGCCGGCGGTCGAGGCCGAACTCGAAATGGCCCAGGAGACGCAGATGCCGACGGGCTGACTCGCTGCCATGCTGGACCCGACAGAACAGGAGGTGCTGCTTCATCAGCGATGCCACATGCGCGACTGGCCGGCGGACCGGCAGCAGGAAACGCGCGTCAGGAAACATCCGCGCCAGGTAGTCCAGGCGGCTGACGTTATAGTTGTTCTTGCTGACATAGCGCTCGCTACCACGTGCCAGGACCAGCTTGCGGATGTGGTCGGCGAGGAAGGCTTCGAATTCCGGCCGTTGGATGCGTTCGTCCAGGAGGTTGCTGCGTGTCGGGTCGTGCAGGTGCGGAAAGAATGCCATCCACAGCACCTCCTCCATCGCCTCCGGACTCTCGGCCGTGACCATGATCCCGTCCTGATGCATTCGCTCACGCGGTGACTGGCGGCTCGCCGGTGACAAGCGTCGCAGCAGCGCCCAGGCGTATGGCGTGAAGAGGAAGGGGAAGTCGGAGTAGCGATGCGAGGTGAACTCCGGGAGTTCGCCCAGCTTTCGCAGCAGCATCGTGCTTCCCGCGCGCGCCAGGCCCGCGATGAACACCGGCCGATCGATCGGCACGGCAGCCAGCCGGTTGGCCAGCAGTCTGCTTTCCCAGTCGCCGAGAACGCGCCAGGCGGCCCGGTTGCGCAGAACAAGTTCGCCCAACACAGCGTTATTGCTGCTCCGCGGAGTGCTCCGCCGCTCGGCCGCTTCCTGCCGCCTTCTGCTTTGCGCGACGCCGCTGCAGCCAGCGCTTCATTGCACGCAATGGCCACGTCACGACAACCACCGCAGAAACGGAAAAGGCCGCCAGCATCGCGAGAGCAGTGCTCAATAGAGTCAGCCCTCCGCCAGGTCCGATATAGGCGGCGGCCATGCCGGGCGTCAGCGCCAGCAGGATGGCGGCTGCAAACGCCGGTCGAGCCAACTCAGCGCCGCGCTTCATGGCTCTGTTCGTTCAGGAACGCAACGTAGCCGGGATCGTAGCGGGCCAGGCCCAGGCCCAGCGCCGCGACGATCTTTTGCCCGTTCTCGATGTCCTGAATCGGTTGCACATACTCCCATACAATGGAGCCGTCTGGGGTGACTTCCAGGATGCGTCCCGAAGTGGACTCGCTGATGAGGGTATTGCCACGGCTCATTCGCTGCACACCACCCCGAATGGAACTGTAGAGCGGGTCGTCATCCGTACCCTCAAAAGACCAGACGATGCCGCCGGTATCGGGGGCGACTTCAAGGACGCGGGACTTGCCATGCTTCATGAGGCCACCCTCGTTATCGAATAGCAGAATATGGCCGTTGGGGAGCACCTTCGCGTCGTGCTGCGCACGCCAGCTACCGCGCAGCACCCAGACGAAGGTGTCGCTCTCCAGGTCCATCACGGCCAGCATATCCAGGTGCTTCAACGACACCAGCACGTTGCCCGGCTTGGCGCCGGGAATGAAGCGCGCCGTCTGCTCGTCCAGGACGTCCACGGAGTTGGTATGCAGCGGGTCGGCACGGTCATTGAACGGCACCTCGTCCGCGAGACGCATATCGCTTGATTTCGCCAGCGCCTGGAGGACCGAGTGCGAGCTGATTACCTTCCCATTGGAATCGAGGATGGTCACGTTGTCATCGATATACGGCATGCCCTCAAGACTGGGTACGATCGGCTGCTGCGACGGCTCTCTGAAAGTCTGCGTCAGAACATAGATCGTGTCGCCTACGACCTCGAGCGCGTGATGGCACTTGATGTCGGCCTTCCAGAGGATCCGGGAGTCCTTGTCGAGCTTGACCAGCGGGCCGCCCCATTCTCCCATCGCCTGCTGCTCATAAACCGTCAGGAGATCGCCGTTCGGGAACAGGTGTCTGCCTTCAAGCTGAGGGCTCAAAATGCCGAAGAAGGTGCGTGCCTGACCGGCAGCCTCGGGCATCACCTCTTGCCGCGAGACCGACCACCGATGGAGCTCGCGGCCGTTCATGTCGACGAGATGGACCGACAGGTCTGGCGCCACCGCATACAGCGTGTAGCCGGGCTGCACCCGTGCGGCATCGTGCCGCAGTACGCCGGAATGCTCGAAACGGGCTGGAAACCAGTTGCCGGTCTCACTTTTGTTCCCGATATGGAGGGACAGCTGCACGGTTGCAAACAGGCCCTTGATCCGGGGATAGTTGGCGACGGCGTAAATCATCCCCAGACCGAAGGCGAAGGTGAACAACGCGACCCATCGGATCGACGGCATGAGTCGCACGGCGTATACCCGCCCTCGTTGCCACGCCGTCATCCGCGGTACACTGATGGTAAGGGATTCTGATTCCAAGTGGCGTATGTTGGAGACCCTGGCATTAACGACGCATCCTCTGGCTCCGTGATGACTTCGCGATCGTGGCGCGAGACCTGTGCGGGCCGGCGGCTTCGCGCACCTTCCGGCGGCGGGCAGGCCGACGATAGGACTAAAGCGACTGCCCTCGTGGACACAAGCTTGTTATTGCCCGGAGCGGGCCTTTCGCTCGCGATTCCCCTCATTTCCGCGAGCGTGGAACGCGAGGTGAGGCAGCCGCAGTTCCGGGCCCGCCCGAAGAAGGAGTCATAACGGCATTGCTAGGGTAGCAGGGAGCGGAAACGATGAGAGCCAGCACTGACCGTATCGCCATCAGCCATGTGGGCAGCCTGCCGCGTCCGGACGGGCTGATCGCGGCGCACCGCGCCCATGAAGTCGGCGAACCGATCGACGAGGGCGCGTTTCAGCAGACGCTGCGAGCGGCGGTCGCGGAGGTGGTCCGCCATCAACGCGATATCGGCATCGACATCCCGGGTGACGGCGAGTTCGGCAAGCCGATGGCCCAGCGTGTCCAGTACGGCTCTTGGTGGCGCTATTCATGGCAGCGGCTCGGCGGGCTCGATTTCTCGGCCGCGCCCGGCGCTTACGACACCACGCCGCGACGGTCCCGCCCCGGAGAAGTCCTGCTGACCAGCTTTGCCGACCGCCGAGATCGCACGCAGTTCGCCGCCGCCTACGCTGATCCCGAGTCCGGCATCACCACCGGGCCGCGGCCGCCGGCGCCGGTCTGTGTCGCGCCGATCACCTATACCGGGCACGACGCGATTGCCACCGACATCGCCAACTTCAAGGCGGCGATGCAGGCGGCAGGGATCGAGGAGGGCTTCATGAGTTCGGTCGCCCCAGGCAGTGCCTCGCGCATTGCCAATGCCTACTACAAGACCGAGGAGGAACTGCTGTACGCCTGCGCCGATGCGATGCGGGAGGAGTACCAGGCGATCGTCGAGGCGGGACTGATCCTGCAGCTCGACGATCCGGCAATCGCCGAGAACTGGGACATGGTCAATCCGGAGCCGACGGTGGACGATTATCGGAAGTTCGCGATGCTCCGCGTCGAGGCGCTCAACCACGCGATCCGCGGCCTGCCCCAGGACCGCATCCGGTTCCACTTGTGCTGGGGAAGCTGGCACGGTCCGCACATGACCGACATCCCGATGCGGGACATCGTCGGGGTCATGCTGGCGATCAACGCTCAGGCCTATTCGTTCGAAGCCGGCAATGTCCGCCACGAGCATGAGTGGACGGTGTGGCAGGACGTCAAGCTGCCAGACGACAAGCTGATGCTGCCGGGCGTCGTCAGCCATGCCACCAACGTGGTCGAGCACCCGGAACTGGTCGCCGAGCGTATCCTGCGGTTTGCCAACGTCGTTGGCAGGGAACGGGTGATCGCCTCGACCGACTGCGGTCTCGGCGGCCGCATTCATCCAGACATCGCGTGGGCCAAGCTCGAGGCGCTGACGCAAGGGGCGGCGCTGGCCAGCCGCCAACTCTGGCGCTGAGGGGCTGTCATGAGAACCAGCACAGATCGCATCCTCACCACGCATGTCGGCAGCCTACCGCGGCCGGACGACCTGATCGAAGCCAACCGAGCGCGTGAAGCCGGCGAACCAGTCGACGAGACGGGCTTTCAGGCGAAACTCCGCGCCGCGGTGGGCGACGTGGTGCGGCGCCAGCGCGGCCTCGGAATCGACGTTTCGGGCGATGGCGAGTTCGGCAAATCCATGGGGCACCGCGTCAACTTCGGTGCCTGGATGAGCTACGCGTATCACCGCTTGGGCGGGCTGGATCTCGGCGGGCCCGCGATGCTCGATCTGGCGCCGCGGCGGTCCAGTCCGGGGCACCTCGTGCTGACGAGTTTCGCCGACCGGCGCGATCGGATGCGATTTGCCACAGCGTATTCCGACCCTGAATCAGGGGTGTGGACAGGCGCTCGGCCCGCGACCGGCCCGGTCTGCGTGGGACCGCTCAGCTACATCGGCGGCGATGCCATCAGGACCGACATCGCGAACTTCAAGGCGGCGCTGGACGCCGCAGGCATCGAGGAGGGGTTCATGACCTCGATCGCCCCCGGCAGCACGACGCGGATGGCGAACGCCTACTACAAAACCGACGAAGAGTTCCTGTTCGCCGCCGCCGATGCCATGCGCGAAGAGTACCGGGCGATCGTCGAGGCGGGACTGGTCTTGCAGCTCGACGACCCGGCGCTCGCCACCAACTGGGACATGATCAATCCCGAGCCCACCGTGGAGGGATACCGCAAGTTCGCCACGATGCAGGTGGCGGCGCTCAATCACGCGATCAGCGGGCTGCCGCGGGATCGCATCCGGTTCCATCTGTGCTGGGGCAGCTGGCACGGCCCGCACACCACCGACATCCTGCTGCGGGACATCGTCGAGCTGATGTTGACCATCAACGCCGGCGCCTACTCGTTTGAGGCCGGCAACGTCCGCCACCAGCACGAGTGGAAGGTCTGGCAGGAGGTCAAAGTGCCCGACGACAAGCTGATCCTGCCTGGCGTCGTCAGCCATGCCACCAATGTGGTCGAACACCCTGAGCTGGTCGCCGAGCGGATTGTTCGCTTCGCCAAGGCGGTCGGCCGGGAGCGGGTGATTGCCTCGACCGACTGCGGTCTCGGCGGTCGGGTTCACCCGGACATCGCCTGGGCGAAGCTGGAGGCGCTGGCACAGGGCGCGGCGCTGGCCAGCCGGCAACTGTGGGGGTGACGTTCAGCGCGGCAGCGGCGGCAGCGGGTTATCGGTCGCGAAGCGGTATATCGTGGTCGAGCGGAACTCCTGCCCCGGCTTCAACTCCGTGGTCGGAAAGTTCGGCTTGTTCGGGCTGTCGGGAAAATGCTGCGTTTCCAGCGTAAACGCCTCGGTCTGGCGATACGTGGTGCCGGATGAACCGACCACCGAACCGTTCAGGCCATTGGCGGTGTAGACCTGCACCGCCGGCTCGGTGGTGAAGCAGTCGATCACGCGGCCGGTGCGCGGGTCATAGCCGCGCGCGGCAAAGGTGATGCTGTCGCCGGGACGCTGGTTCAGCACGAAGTTGTGGTCGTAGCCTCGCGCATAGACCATCTGCTGGTGCACGCTGTGCAGCCGCGCGCCGATCGGCATCATCTGACGGAAGTCGAACGGCGTGCCTTCCACCGATGCGATCTCGCCGGTGGGGATCTGATCGGGTCCGGCCGGGGTATAGCGATCCGCGTTCACCAGCAGCATCTGATCCACGACCGACCCTGAGCCGTTGCCGGCCAGGTTGAAGTAGGAGTGGTTGGTGAAGTTGATCACCGTGTCCTTGTCGGTGCTGGCAAGGTAGTCGATCCGCAGCTCGTTGTCGTTGGTCAGCGTGTAGGTCACGTGCGTGGTCAATGTGCCGGGGAAATTCTGCTCGCCGTCCTTGCTGACATAGAGGAGCGTTGCGGCGACCCCGTTCTGCACTTGCACGGGTGCGACGTCCCAGACCTGTTTATCGAGCGCGTTGGGGCCGCCGTGCAGCGTGTTGGCGCCGTTGTTGGCGATCAGATGGTAGGTCTGGCCATTCAGCGTGAACTGTGCACCGGCGATGCGATTGGCGTAGCGGCCGGTGATCGCGCCGTAATGCGCGCTGATGGTCTCGTATTCGTGCAACGTCTTCAGGCCGAGCACGATGTTGTCGAGCCGGCCGGCGCGATCGGGCACGACGATCTCGGTGATCACGCCGCCATAGCTGAGGAAGCGCACGCGCAGGCCGTGATCGTTGGTCATGGTGAAGATTTCGACCGCCTGCCCGCCTTGCGTGGTGCCGTACGGCGCGCGATCGAGCGTGGCGGCGGCGTGTGCCATCTCGCCGGTGGTCGCAGTTGCCAGGGTCGCGGAAAACGCTACGGCGCGCGCTATGGCTACGTCGCGTTTGCGAGTTGTCATGACATTCCCTTCCCGTGTTGCTCGGTCGGCTGGCCCCGACCTTAGGCTAGCTGGCCGCGCATGGGCAGTGCAGACCGCCGATGGCGCCACGTGCGTCTCAGGGTTGTCTCAGTTCTCCGGTGACGAGACGATGACGCGTGGGATGAGGGAGGGGAGGGGGAAATGGAACCACAGATGAACACGGATGCACACGGATAAGGAGCCAAATCATCTCCACGCGCGCGGTTCGCCCCTTATCGTCATGGCGGGGCTCGTATGGGGGTTTGTTTGTCAAGTGCATTTTGCATCGGTCTTGCTCCATCGGCGTTGAGCGTTGGCGCTCAGCGACTC